>Ga0310690_10003706_pt1 | contig 22587 bp, 26 predicted proteins | sample AusTroGonzalo_MG_2_FD_207661 | JGI IMG/M metagenome (GOLD analysis project Ga0310690, IMG submission 207661) | Bovine rumen microbial communities from tropical cattle in Woodstock, Queensland, Australia - Gonzalo_04 (v2) (version 2) | ecosystem: Host-associated > Mammals > Digestive system >... | reverse complement strand
AAAATTAAACCATCCGCAACAAAGAAGCCCCGCTGGAATCCAAACAAGGAGAAAAAATGAAATACTTTGTTAGAGTTGAGAACTTCATGCAGATGCAAATGGGAAAAGATGATTTTCTGGGATTTTTCACGAATGTCAGATATTTTGACAGCGATGATTGCGAAGAAAAAGAAAAGTTTATCGACGTTTTAAAAAATTCGTCACTTATTAATTTATCTCAACATTCATGGCAACATAATAATTGCTATTGTGGAGGTTTCCCAGTCTGCATCGTAACGGAAGGAATCGTCGGAATAAACTGCTATCGTGAAGACAAAAAGACGTTGGTGATGTACGATGACATTAAACACAAATTCACGAGCAAGGAACTTGACGGCAAAGAAAATCTTGAATTTTACAAAATGTAACCACCGTCCGCAAAGAAGCCCCGCTGGAATCAACGGGGCTTTTCTTTCACGCCTTGTCTTTGCTGATTATTGCCGCTTTTTGGGGATAATTTTTACAACGAACCTTGCCACCGCCTTCAGCAACCCGCCAGCATACTCCAGAGCGGCCTTTGCGCGGCTTCTCGCGGCCTTCGCCTTCTCCTGCTTGTCTTTGTCGCCCTCGTCCTTCTCCGCCGCGTCTTCGGCCTTCTGTGCGGTCTTTTCCATTCGCTCCGCCGTTGCCTTTGCGTCCTGCGCCTCCCGCTCCATGTCGGTCTTCTCCTGCTGCAAATCGTCCTCTAATAAGCGAGTGGCTTCTTGCTCCACCTTTGGCGGAACGTTCGCGCCAAACGGCGGGTCTTGCCACTCGCTTGCCCCGGGGTCGAATCCAAGCGAAGACGGCTCAAATGGCACGTTATCCGGAACAGGCATTTTCCCGCTTGCCGCAAGCTCCCGCGCCGTCAGCAAATCACGCCGACAATGGCAATTGAACTCCCCGCCGGGCGGCGACTGCCGCCATATCGGGTGATCGAAAGCGTAAATCTTGCCGTCCCTTTCCAGATGTGCTTCGCGGTGTACTTTGGAATAACCCACCCGCCAAACTCCGTAAGGATAAACGTCTTTCAGCGACTCCCACTTCTTGTAATGCCCCGTCTCCTGTGCCATTCTCACGTTGGTGTCAATAATCAGTTCCGCACGCGGGATGCTTGCCAGTTGCGCCACGCCCTTTGCGTTCTTTGGCGGCGCGAATCCCAAAGCCGCCAGAGCGTCCGCACCGTCGCCTACAAAATATTCACGAATTAACCGCCGAGCCTGCGCTTTCGTCATCCGGCCATCGGCCACCGCCTGCGCCTTTTTGTGCAACTCTCCCAATATGTCGGCGGATGCCACGCGGGACGAAAAGAAAGAGCGGCGGCGGAACTGGAAATCCCACTGCCGTATTATCTCTTTGTATTTCAACGCGGTCGGCTCGTCCATCCTTGCGGACAGTTGCGAAGAAACAACCGACCACGGAACTGGCTCGTTATACATTAGTAATTTGCTCCCTTGCGGCCTCGTCCGCCTTCCTTTCCTTAATGGCCGCCGTGTATGCAGGCCATCCGCCGGCGTTAAGCTCGATGCTGAACTTGGTGGCTTGAAACATAACCCAGTAACGGCGCGGGTCATACCATTTGTACTTGTAAAACGCCATCTTGTATCCATTCCAGCGGAACGCCGTGTTCGCCGCCACGAAATCGGAGTGAGTGCCAGTCCCGAAGTAGTAGTTCAAGTCGTGGTTCTGCGCCACGATGACGAGCGACGGATTCAGCTTGCTAATCATCTTGCGGAGCTTTTCTGGAAACCACTCCGCGCCTATTCCGTTGCATACGCGCTTCGCGATGTCGTAGTTCATTTCGCAGAGTTCGAGCATTTCAAAATGAAGCTCGTTTGCAAGTTCGCAGTCCTTCTGGTACTGTTCAAAGGTTTCGTAGCACATTATTTAATCCCCCGCTCGTACAATTCCACCCTTACAATGTCGCGGACGGCCTCTTTGTCGAGCATGGATGCCTGGATTTTGACCAGCTCCAGCTTTATTCCAGCAAGGTCTTTTTGAATTGTAAGGAGCTGTCCGACGGCGACCTTCCCGAAATAGGACATTATCGCCAGCAAGATGCCAATAAGCACCCGTGAAACTATCTGCCAGTTAATCTTCATTCGTCCAGCTCCTTGTGTCAATTCAATCAGTCAATAAGGTCGTCAATCTCTGGAACAGTCATGCAAGCGACGCAATCAACGTCGAGTGTAGAGCCGTCGTCCATTAACATTTTAAACTCAATGGACGAAAGTTTGCCGCCTTTGACGGAAAACTTCGTGATATACAACTGCGTCTTCTTGACGTTAAACTTTTTAAGCACATCGCAACGGCTTATAAAGTCAATGACGTTCTTGTACTTTGTGCAAGCATATTCCGACGCTGGCTGTTCGTTCTCGTCGAGATAGCCGCCGTCGCGGAGTTCCTTCGCTATGGCGAGCTGGTGGGAGACTTTCTTGTTGGTCACGGTGATGTCGCAGTTTCCTTCAGGACACTCGAAAGGCTTTTTGGCGGCGTTGTCCGCAACGACGATGGATTCTGCTGGAGTTGTCTCTCGTGCCGCGTCAAGCCCTTCCTTGAAACCTTTTATGAACTGGTCGGCGGCGACAGTATCGACTTTCTTGGCGATTATTCGGTCTGCGACCGCACCGCCGATGCGAACGCCTGTCGTGATTAAGGACGCTTTGGCATAGCCGTATTTGGCGGTCAAGGCTACCTGCATTACTTCCAGCGCGACTTGGTTGATTGTGCCGAGCTTCACGGTTTCGGATTCCGCGTTGTCAAGCGCTTGGCAAAACTCGTCATATTTGGAGATGTACTTGTCATATTTTGGGTTTCCAGCTAAAATAAGACGAGCCGTATAACTGGCTTCACCGACTGCGCGTCCTGCGGCTTCATAGTCGTCTCCAACAATAACCTGCTTCACACTGCCGAGCAAACTCTGCTTGCCTGTGGACTTGCAACCTGTCATGGTCGCGACTGCGAGTAAAGCCGCCATGATGATGAATGTCATTTTCTTCATGTTTTGTCTCCTTTGTTTGCTTGTTTTATTGATTGCCGTCCACAACGGGCGGCTCTTCTTGTTCCTGCGCCATTTGCGCCATCCTCAACTGCTCCATGTTCTTCATTGCGTCGCTAATCGCGCCTTTTAACCAGCTATGCCAAATCTGATACCAGTTGGCATCCATCTTGCCTTCGAGGTCGGTCTTGAGCATCACAATGTCGCCCTTTAACGCCGCCATGTCCTCGTCGGTCACGCCCTTTTCGGCGGCAAGCGCAAGCAAGGATTCGATGTTGATTGTCTCCATCGCCTTCACGTCTTCAATCGCGTCGTATGCGACCACAAGGGCGGCGATTCGGTTGATTATGGCAAGCGTGGCGGCTTGCGCGTCTTCGGGCACGGCTGGCTTGTATTGCCATACCTTGCGGATTGCGGAGCCGTCGTCTTGGTAGGTGAAGCCGTCCGCAACCATGCCAGCGGGAGGCAACGGCGTGGAATCAATGAAAGGCTTGTAGCCATCGGCGGCAAGCAAGTCCGTCCGCAAATTGTAGCCTAGCACCAACTGACCGCCGACGTACTTGTTTGCAGGCGGGAAGGCGATTTCTGTTTCCGAAATGTAGCGTGCGTATTTCATGTTGCCTCCTTACTCGTTGGCTGGCAGGTTTTCGTAGGTCATGGACAACTCCTCCAGCGTCCTCCCGCCGTCGGTCTGCATGGCGACGTTGGAGCCCGCTTGGAGGGAGATTTGCGTCGGAGTGGACTGCGAGGTGGTGGGGGTGGCGAGTTCGTAGTAGAGAGTTTTACCAGTTAGCCATGTCAACAGCGTTGTGTTATCTGTCGCTATGGATGTCGAAACACGAATGAACACCGAATAAGTTTCATTACCTGCATTATCCGAGATACCCTGAGTGGGAGCAGCTGTGCTATACACCTCGCCGTATGTTTTAACCTCCAGCCATGCACATATCAAATTACCTTTGGTGACAATATCGCCGTGTCCTTTTATATCAGGCATTATACTTTTAGGAAAACCAACTGCATAGTAACCATCAGCGGGACGCCAGTTAGACACTTCTATGATTTCATTCCCCGTGAACGTATAGCTCCCCATCTTCCTCGTCGTCACCCCGCTGACCGCCTCGAACTCGTCCGCCGCGTTGCCGACAGCGAACAGCTCGCTTGGTGCTTGGGCACTCCCGCCGTCGTGGTAGGGCTCGTAGGAGGTGGCAACAGAGCCGAGTTCGAGCTGGATGTTGGAGACAGTCATAGGAGTATCGCTTTCATTTGAGAACAATAAACCGACCCATACAGCATCGTCGGGTACTGTAAAAGCGTATGTTTTTGCTCCTGATGCAAATTGCACATCAGATGTACGTGATACATATTTGCAATCTTCTCCATAATACGACGCACACACCGTAGCATTGTGCAGTGTACCACCTAATGTGAAGGACGCGATATACGATTCTCCACGCTTCAACTTAGTCATATACGCCACAGGATAGACATTAATATTGTTTGGTTGTTTCCCTACATACAGAATATTATCCGATACACTTCCGTATGAGTAATTAGGTCTCCAATAATCACCGTTGAAAGATACACCAACAAACCATTCATCTTCTACAAACTGTCTGTCGTCTGTAGGATTTTTAATCGTAGTTTGATAGAACTCCGCATTTATGTTCAGCAGGTTTTTCCCCGTCATCTTCATCTTCGGCGTCACCCCTTCGACCGTCCCCGTGTTGTACGCCACATACTGCGCGAATCGCGAGTCGTAGGCGATAAGGTCGTCCCACGTCTGAATGGCGGCTATCTTGGTGGAGTCGCCGTTGAAGTATTGGGTCAAGTCCACCAGCATGACATTCTTAACCTCCGTCACGTCTCCGATTGCCGTTTCCGCTACAGAGTGGATTCCAAGTCGAAAATCGACTGAAGATTGCGAACTATGTGCCGTTACCTTTTTATTATAAACAGTCCATGTGTTTGCACTCGTATCCTGTGGAGTAACCGGGAAAACACTAGCATCAGCAGCCGTATATCCTGTTATTGAGACCGTCTGTGCGTATGGTGTTTTGACCTCGAATCTACACATATAGACATGACCAGAAATAATATCAGCTAATACCTGAGACAGCCTATTCTGGTTCGACGACCTGACATTATCAACTGTATAAGAACAGGTATTGGAAGCAATGGCAATTGTACCGTTAATTCCCTGCCAACGACTAACAGATACAGTGCCTGATACGCTAAAGTCCCCATTCTGAATCCACTGATTCACCACCACTGACCGTGGAGCCGTCATCCGCAGAGCCAGAGCGTCGCCAGCAACAGCGTCGGAGACTTCTACAACTCCTGTCGTGGAAGTCGCAGTCGCCGCGTTCCGAATCTTCAAAGGCACAACTCTCCACTTGCCGTACCAGTAGCACCTGAACACATAAGCCTCGCCAATCTGCGGGGAGATTGCGGATTGCAAGGTGACAGGAACGTTGGAAGCGTCCACAAAGGAGCAGGAAGTGACGTTGATGAAGTCCACAAGAACCGTGATTTCATGCACCAAGCCGTCCATCGTCACTGCTGGAAGGGTGTAGGCGGGAACGGAGTCTGGCTTGTGCTGATAGTGCTTGTTATCCTGCAACGAATAAGCGGTCGTGGACGCTGGAATCGTGATGTAGCTTTCCGCCCCGCCTGCCTTCGTCGAGTAAAGCGTCGCCGTCGTGCCGTCCCAGATGAGCTTGTACCAGCCGCTTTGAAGGACACTATCCGCAATCGTCACGCCGCTACCAGTCACCGAGCCGCCAGTCTGCAAGTCGATGTAAACGTCGATTCTTGTTTCCTTATTGGCAACCTTGTCAGCCGCCTTCATGCTGATGGTCGAAGCCGCCGAGACAGTCCATTTGTAGGACTTGCCAGCCTCGACTTCAAGCGAAGTAGAGGAAGACGAAACAAGCGTCTGCAAGATGTCGCGTTTGCTTGCCAGCGTTGCCGCCGCCTCCTGCGCCCACCCCTTCGCGGAGTGTTCCAAGCCTAAAGGCTCAACATCAGCGTCAGAGCCTTCCGCAATTTTCTCCGCGTTGGTTGCGGCAGTCTCCGCCTTGCCTTGCGCCTCTTCCGCCTTGCCTTGCGCCTCCTCCGCCTTGCCTTGCGCCTCTTCCGCCTTGCCTTGCGCCTCCTCCGCCTTGCCTTGCGCCTCTTCCGCCTTGCCTTGCGCCTCCTCCGCCTTGCCTTGCGCCTCCTCCGCCTTGCCTTGCGCCTCTTCCGCCTTGCCTTGCGCCTCCTCCGCCTTGCCTTGCGCCTCTTCCGCCTTGCCTTGCGCCTCCTCCGCCTTGCCTTGCGCCTCTTCCGCCTTGCCTTGAGCGGTAATCGTGTCCTGCCGTATTTGCTCCGCCTCTTCCCTTGTTGGATAATCCACAACGGGCAGAGAGGGCGAAATCGCGTCCGGCCCGCTCTCCACGGAAAGCATGAAAGCGTCCGCAACAGCAAGGGAGATAAAGGACTGCCCGCGCAACACATGAACACCAAAGAAGCCGCGCACGGGGTGGTCGATGCCGTTCACTTGATCGATCATCGCCCGTGTGTTGGTGGATAGCGTCAATGTTACGGATTGCGCCGACGCTTCTTCACTTGTTACATCATGTTTAGCCACCGCCGCCACGGGAGCGTCACCAGTAGCGGACGCGGACGAAAAGAACGTGCGGGAGCGGTTGACGGCCACTTGCAACTGGTCGCCTTCGGCAATGGTCGAGGCGGGAAAGGCCAATGTTACGGAATATTCCGTCCCGTAATAAACACGGGGAGTCTGTGCTATTGAACCAGCGGATCCATCGCGGAGCGTCCCATCTGCGGCTATGTAGTAGTTTATGGTTGAAGATGTGGTCGGCATTGTGCGCCTCCTTTTGGATTTTTTTGTTTGCCTTATAATAAATGGCGGGTTGTTAACCTTTTCGGACGTGGTAGAGGCTTTTAGATGTCCGAAAAGTCAAAGCCATTGGATATTGTCGTTATGTATGAGTTGTCATCGTAAAAATTCCATTCGCAATAATACGTTACATCATAATACATAATATCAGCAACATTAACGGCATTTAATCTAGTTAATTGTTGTTGTATATAATTTTCAATATCAAAACCATAGTTTATTTTATAACAATCAGCAGTTACAGCACCATTATCAGATTCATAAGTAATAGAATATATAGTAGATAAATCAAGCCGTTCAAATAATGCGCTAATAACAACTCCATCATCATTTAATAATGATTGTTGTCCACTGTATGTTGTGGATTGATAAACGCCAGATTTATTATATATCAAATCATCATTATAAGTTAATATATGATTGTCAATATAACTTTTAAGAATATAAACATTTTTCGCTATTCTATTAATATAAAAATGTTTATCATTTGGAAAATTGCTATATCTTCTTACTTCAATATCTATAAAACGTGAATTAAAAAGACCTTTGCTATATGAAAATTGAAGATCGTTATATGCTAAAAAAACATCATTGTCACTCGCTTCGCCTTGAGTATTTTTTTCATATATAAAAGCATTAGATAAAGATTCATTTCTATATTCAGCATAAATCCGCAATAAAGATAAATATTTTAATCTTTGAATGAAATAATCCTTAAAAAATGAATAAGCGAAAACACGATAAAAAGATTCAAACTCAACCGCCGTCAAATAATCATTATTATAATAATAAAACGGCAATATGCTTGTCTGAAAACCATCGTCTATTAATTGCGCCACGGCATCTTGTAAAACAATATTCCTATTTGCTAGTTTTATATTGTTGTTATTTCCATTATATAAAATAAAAACTCCGCTTGTCTCGTTTAAATAGCAATAACGCTTAAACACATTATTAATATTGCTATATCCCTCATAAAACATTACTTGTTCGGCTAAACGCAAGTAATCATAAGAACTGTTATTTATAATAAAATGCCTTAAACTAATAGATGCAAGAAACGTGGAAATATTACTATTATCACTTCCCGCAATAGCATTATAGACCTTATTAATAGCCAAAAGAAAACCAGTAATTACTTTCTCGATAGGCGTATTAATAACAATGTCATTATTAACAAATCCGTAATCAGACAAAGCCATAAAATCACCCCATCCAGCGGTTATAGATAATCAGCGGTGACGGATAATGCCATTGTTCGATTTTTATAGCGTTGTTTGCGTCAAGATAAACACACCCAATAGTATAACGATAATTCGCTTGATTATCGGGCGTTTGGATTGACGAAGAATAATTTATTTGTGCCGACAAGGTGCTATTTGAATAAGTCACTTGCACATAAATATATTTTTTCGTACTGTTGACAGTAATGGCGGATGATTCACTTGACACGGCGTTTAAAGAGCCAAGATAAACGGAGCCGCTTTTCACCTTTACGGATGTTGCGGAATATTCGTAAATCTTGAAAAAATCAGCCGTGTTGTCCACAATAGGAGCCGAACCGCCACCGCCAGCGAACGCAACCAACGCCGTCTGCGCGGTCGAGTTGGCGTAAATCACACGGAACGGCCCACTGATAGCACCAGCCAAGCCGCCAAGCCCGTCTGGAGCCGCAAAAGCCTCCGTAAAACCAGCCGACATTTTCGCAACCGCCAAGCCAGTAACAGCCGCCAAGCCGTCAGAACTCGCCGCCACATCGTCCGCAAGAATAGCAAACTGCCCGTCGGCCCCAGCGGCGGGAATGGTCGCCGCCAGCGTGTCATCTTCCGGGTCTGCCACGCCAGACGCGCCCAAAGCCACAACCGTGCCAGCCGTCCATGCCGCGTTGGTCGCGTTCGCCACATACACCATGTCATGCGGCACCCAGCCGGGGAAGGTCGCGGAAATGACGCTCCCCTCCTTTTCCTTTGCCACCGCAATACCTTCACCCGCCACGGGCGTGATGGACGGAATCAGCACCCGCATCATGTATTTTACAGCTTGGATGATATTCATTACAAGTCACTCCAGCTTCTCTGCCCTATTGCGGAATCATCCCATTCCATGCGTGAGCCGTTCTTGTCAATAAAGCCGTCTGGGATGCCAAGCAACCGCCGCGTGACGCGGTAAATATCCGTGGAGCCGTCGTTGTCCTTCATCAACTCAATTTCCTCCTTGTCAAGCCGCCATCTGTCGTTTCCGCCCGGCAAATCCGACAACCAGTTCGGAAAACTGTTGACAGGCACAACGCCGTAAAAACTCCCCCATGAGCCAATGCCTGTTGATTTTGTTACATAAAGCGTCGCCGTGCAAACAAGCAGATGCACGCCGTGTCCACAATGGCGCGGATCACAAGGCACCGCGTAAGGATATTTACCGCTTGCCTTCGCCAGCTTCTTCGGAACGCTGTAATCTTGCGTATCCAGCACATAAGTCACGGTGTTTAACAGGCTTTCGTTTGCGGTGGAAAGAACGCTCCCCAAGCGCGGACGCGCCGTTATCTCCGCAACAAACGGCCCAGCACCAGACAAAGGCGTGACGCGGATTTCCGCAACACGAAAGGACGTTGTGCCGCTGGGTGCCGCGTTCGCGCCGCTGGATGCCACTGTCGTGCCTCTTGACGGAAACGCGCCCATTGTCGCCGCGTAGAATTGCGCCGTGATTGCCTTGCCGCTGTCGGTGACTTCCAGCGTCCACCCGTTGACTATTTTAATTGATGACCAATCATAACCAGCCATATTTCAGCCTCCTTATTGCGGAGTTGCGGGAACTCCCGCGCCGCCGATGTCCTGCCCCAGAATGGCAACCAGCCGCGAGATGTTGCGGCGAATATCATCCAAAAACAAAGCACTCTGAAGGGTGGCTTTGTCGGCCATGTTCCGCTTTTCGTCCTTCGCTGCCTGCTCTGCTTCTTTCGCCGCGTTTGCACCGCGTTGCTTCTGCTTTTCCGCGACTTGCGGCGGGATGTATCGCGCCGCCTGCGGGTTGCCGCGTTGCGCCATTTGCGGACTTGCCGTCTGCCCCTTGCCTCCGTTCGGCAACATCGCCGCCAGCCTTGTATCGTATGCTATTGCCGACCGTCTTAAATTGACGTATCTTTCACGCGCCCTTAATCCTCTTTCCGTGTCGCGCTCTCTACCTTTGGAATCCCATCCTTGCTTTTTCAGCTTGTCAAGTTCTTTGTTGACGGTTTGACGCAAAGCACGGCGGCGAGCCTGCACATCGTCCATAAGGTCAAGCCTACGAAGCCGACGGCTAAACACACCAAGAGAGTCAATGACATCGCCAGTCGCCTTGTTTACGGCCTCCCTTGTATATGTCAGCTTAAAACCGCCGACGCGCTCCCACAAACTTCCTGCCGCGTCCTTTAGCGGCTTGTCCCAGTCCTTAAAATAATCAATGTTTTGACGTGGTTTATTCCATCCCATGCGTCTAACAAAAGCGTCGTCATATTTTGCGCCATATCTTGCGCTGTCCTGCTTTATGCCAGCCACAACATCATCGAAAACGCCTTGCAATTTCCAACTTAATTCCTTGTATGGTACGACGTTGCCGTTTGCGTCAAACAAAGAGCCAGACGCGCCGCGCCGTTGCATCGCGTTGGAAACAAGATTATTCAAATTAACTTTGTCAATGTCGCGCATCGCCATGATGGACGCGGCCTCCTGCTTCTGTCGCTCCGTCTTGCCCCATCCGGGAATGGATGAAATCAAATCACTTTTGAATTTTGCGGAAAATCCATCAAGCACGGTTTTCACCAATGCCGAGCCAAAACGGAAAGCAGAAACCAAACCGCCAAAGAGCGTTTTTAAAACTGCTTGAACGCCGCCGCCAGTCACAAACTGCTCCAGCATCGCCGCTCCGTCCTTCAACAAGCCCTTTGCAATCGCACCAAGCCCATTTATGGCCGCTTTTCCTATCCCTACAACATCGCGCACAATGCCGCGCAACTGGTCAAGCCCCGTCGCTCTTGTGGATGGATTGGCCGCAAGACGCAACGCGCCAAGCAGGCCGCCAATCATGGACAAAGGCGTTGCAAGCGTTTTTCTCCAGTCAACGGATTTTAATGCTTTTCCTAGAGCGTTGACGGCTGGAATCATTTTATTATTCACAAAAGCCGTCATGGGTTTCAATGCGCCGCCCATGCCTTCCGAAAATGAATTATAGACTTCACCGCCCAATTTCTGCAACGCGCCCTTCCATGTTCCGCCTTGCCTTGCGGTCATGCCTCCAAACTTCTTTTCTAGGTATGCGAAAACAATGTCAACGGCCTTTTTCGGCTCTGTTATCAGTTCGCCGCTCTTCTTGAACTCCAGCCCAAACGGCTTCAACGCTTGCCGCGTGACACCAATGCGGGAAAGAGCCTCGAACGCCTCGCCACTCCTGCCGCTGGATAGGTAATTCATCGCGGTCACTACTTCCGTAATGCTCTTTCCGAACGCATTGGCCGCGTCGCCCGCCGCCCTTAACCGCCGCATTCCTTTATCCGTCCACAAACCAAACGCCTGCATGAGATTGGACGCTTCAATTACTTCCTTTGGTGAAAAGTTGGTGGTTCGGGCGTATTCCTTCAATTGCGCGAGCCGCCTCGATGCCACCGCCGCGCTTTTCGTCAAAACTTCCAGCTGGATGCTGTATTGCTCCATTTCAGCGGCGGGACGCAACGCGGCCATCGCGCCCTTTATCTGCAACCATGTGGACACGGCAACGCCAGCCAAGCCGACCAGCGCACCCTTTAGCACGCCAGCCGCAAGCGTGGCGGCACGGAATGGCAAAAGCAAGCCAGTCTTTACAACTGAGCCGATACCTTTAGCCGCAAACGCCACGCCCGAAACGCCAGCGCGAACCGTGCGCCCAAGCAACCGCCAAGACGTAGAAGCACCCGCCGCGCTTCTTGCGGAATCCGCAACGGCACCAGCCGCGCCCTTCGCGTTTTCCCGCACGTCACGCAATCCAGAAGAAAGCGAATCCAACGCTTTTTTTGCTGGCTGTTGTCCTGCCATCTTCAGCAGGACGGAAAGCGTGTATTGTCTGCCGCTCGCCATTGTCGTTTGCTCCTATAATAAAAAAATCCACTGCTTATATAAAAACAGCGGATTTGTTAACCATTTTCACCTGTCACGCCATGCCATCGGCGGACAGCGCGTTCATGTATTCCTTCACGGCGGCAGGCTCTTCTCCCTTGTCGTCCAACGCGGCAAGCTCCACCAGCTCCGGCGGCGAATCCCACGGGAGGCGGGCTTGTATGGCGAGAGCCGCTATCATGCGGATTTCAGCCTCCGCCGCCCATTCCTCCGCCAGTGTCGGTTTTGCAGATGCAAGAAAACGACCAAGCAAAGCGTGGACAATCTGCTGGTAATGCGGCAGTTCTACCTCTAACGGCCTGCCGCTTTCGTAAAATCCAAGCAACCCGCGCCATATACGCACCGCGCCTTCAGTTCGTCCACGCGCTCGATGTCCACAATGGACGCAAGCTCTTCCGCTCGTTCGTCAGATGCGCCTGCCAGTTTGAAACCAGCCACCACAAAGGCGTGGACTTGCCGGAGCGTTGTCTCCGTGGCTTCATCTGCTTTCAATCTTGCGGCCTCTAGATCTTCCTGCGTGGCGTTGTCTTCATCGAACGCTTTGGCGACTTTCTGCAAGTCACGGAGCGCGACGCTTTCCGCAACATCCATGCGGGCAATTGCCTTTAATATGTCGCCTAGTTGCGGATTGCTTCGCACGGTGGCGAACTGCGCGTTGATAATCTGCGTGGAGTCGTCTGGGTCTTGTAATTTGACTCTCAATCCAATCTTCATTTTGCTTCTTCCTTTTGCTTCTTTTTGGATGTCAATTAATAGGTCGCGGAGTCGCCTTGAACATTGAGTGTGGTGCGGTTGTTCTGCGTGTCATACTCGCCCGTAATGATGCCCGGAAACGAACGAATCAGCGTGGGTGATGCGTCCGTAAGGCTGGATTTGAGATACAAGCCAATAGTTCCCGCCAGAGTCGGCCAAGACTGGCCGCTCCCCGCAACGTAACCCGTCTCAACGGAGCGTTTGTCGCCGCGCAGATTGCAGGTGCTGGAAGGCGTGAGAGCAACGCGGTAGTTATGGATTCGTCCATCAGCTGTGACGGTCGCGGAATCTTCGCCGTTCAATGTGAGCTGTCCAGTGCCATACTCGAAATCAGCAGGCCCGGCCACTTCTACATTGTCAACTTTGATGCAGTTAAAAGGCAAAACACAAGCCATGATATTTTCCCTCCTTATGGATTAATTACCCGTTCCGGCGGACGCAGGAGCGGAGTATGTGCCTTTCCAGTTGATTGTGGCCGTCTGCACACTATCACCGCCAATTTCCACATCAATGAGCGCGTCGTATGATTCGATATTGGCGTAAAGCCCCGCGCCCTGCACGGTCGCCGCACCTTCGCCTTCTTCTGAAATGATAGACAAGACTTCCGCCAGCGTGTGCTGTTTGTTGGTCGCCGTCGCGGACGTGATGACGATCTGGCAACTGCCGTTTTTGGCGATGCCAGCGCGGACGGACGGGATAACGCCGCCGCCACGGTCTTCGTGACCGCCGCCGGCGCGGACGCTTCCCTTAATGGGCGTGACCACAATCGTGGTACTACCCTGCGTAATGCTTATTGTGTCTGCCATGTTCTTTTCTCCTTTAAATGGTATCGGAGGATGGATTCGAACCACCGACCTTTAGCTTATGGGGCTAACGAGCTACCAGACTGCTCCACTCCGGTTTAATAATCTTCCAAGTCAAACGCCAACAGCAAAGCCGCCGCCGCGCCAGTTCCGCCGAGGTCAACCGCCTCGTCGCTTTTCAATTTCCATTTGTCAGTTATCGGCCACTCTCCCGCCACGTCTTCCGTAATGAGGTCGTCGAGCTTGCCGATGATCTCCCATGATGCCGCGAGAATGGCCTCCATCGCCGGGCGGACTTTCGTCTGCGCCGCAAGCAGGAAAATGTCAATTTCAGACGTGCGGCGTGGTGAGTTGGCGTAGTCGCTCCCGCCGTAACAAATCACGGCGGCAGGCTCTCCACCGCTGGCGTTGAGTATGGCCGCGCATTTCTCTATAAGCGTCTTTTTGGTCGTGTCAGGCGAAATCGCCGTCACCACGCCGCATTGACGGCAGATGTCCGCCGCCTGCTCTAGAACAGCCTGCATGGGCCGAACGTGGACGGTCACCGGGTCTTGATGTGGTAGTGTCGGCATTATACGCCTCCTCTTGTTGACATATAAAGGTCGATGCCGTTACGCACGGCATCTTCCAGCTCCGCGCCTTGCGGAAACCACGGCTCCGGCGATTGCATGACGCTTTTCCGCAACACAAAAAGCAATTCATCCTTATTGCGTGATCGGTTGCTCTTTCCTCTCGTCCTGCGTCCGAAAAGCAAGCCACGGCCTGCCTTGCCTTTGATTTTGAAAAGGTCGTAGCCTGCCGCCTGCGCCTTGTCGGTGTCCCATCGGTTAGTTTTCGCCTTGCCGACCGGAATGGTCAATGCCTGCCGCCCTAACGCGCCCTCGCCTTTGCCGGGCGCGGAAATCGGCCCGCCGAATTGCTTATGCGCGGCGGCTACATGGGTAGAACCTACCACGCGATTTCTGCCCATCGTCTCCGTATGGATGGAGTTGACGATTTCCGAAACCCAGAAATGGCGGCCGCCTTTGGCGAGCGCGTTGGCCTTCGCCTTGCGCTCCACTTCCATCGCGGCCACGTCCATAATCGCGTCAGCTCCGCCGTTAAGGAGCAAGCCGACGCGCTTAACCATGACTTCCATTTCTTCTGACATCAGAACGCCTCCATACCGGGCGAGCCTTCCAGAAATTCAGCGGGCGGCGATTGGACGGTCAATCCAGCCGCCGCGTCGCCCTGCAAAGGCAACACGGACGGTGACAACTGCATCTCGCCGCTGGACAGCTTCGCCAGCCATGCGTGCGCCTGCTCATAAGGCACTTGCACGGCTGGCGGGAGCTTTTCACTTGCCAATGCCGAGCCACGATCTGCTTCAATTTGCCAGATGGCAAGATTCAAGCAGATAAGCGTCAACAACGGCGTGGTCTGCGCGGGCGTGACATACTTCGCGGATAATGCCGCGTCGATGACCGCGCCCGCACTTTCGATGTACGCGGTCAAAACACGCTCCCTATCCGCGCCGGATTCGGGAACTCTCGTCCCCAGCATACGGGCGGTTAAGCGGTCTTCAAGTTGTGTGATAGTCGCGTACATCGTGGGTGTCTCCTTTGTCCGTCAATTAGGCGGCGTTGCCAAAGTAGGCGAGATGCGGGAGCAGGAACGCGGCCTCTGCGCGGCCTTTGCAACCGAACAGGTATTCGTCTCTCATAAAGACATTTTCGTCCTGCGGGCGGTCGAGGCGGACGATTCTATCCGGGCGTTCGCGTTCGAAGTAGCCGACGGGCTTGTATGCCAGAGCTTCACCGAAAATCCACCACTTGTTGCCGATGCTGGCGTTTTTGATTTCAATGCGCTGGCAAAGGTTGTAGGTTTCATTCGGCAGGGCCGCGCCATTGACGGCGACCATCGGATTGTCCACAATGGAAATGGCTGTCCAGCGTGTGGCGGGGCCGTGGACAAGGTAACGCGGCACAACGCGGAGCGGCGTGTTTCCATGTCCCATGTAGGAAATCATAAGGCCGTATGCGGTCTTGAAGTTGTCCTGCGTGAGCGCGTTGGTGGAATAATTATTGATTGTGTTTTTGCCATACTTGCGGCTGGAGCCGAAGAAATTGGCACCGTCCAGCCACTTGGCAGACGCGGAGTTGATAAGCAACTCTTCGATGAGGTAGGGGCGCAAATTGACGGCCTGCGCCGCCATCTGTTCGAACATGCCGACGTAAACGCCATACTGGTCGTCCGCAATCGCGTCGGCGGGGATGCCGTAGGTGTTCTCGAACTTGCGGGGCTTGACGGTCAGCATCTGCGTGGTGAGATTGTTGACCTTGCGGTCGTCCAGCCATTCACGCATACCGACAAGCTGTTCAAGCATGGGCATGTCGATCTGAGAAGTTCCCATCGGAATAGTCATAGTGAACTCGCCGTAGAGGTTCTTTTCAAGAGCGCGAAACGCATTCTTGAACCTCGTCTCAACGGCTTGGCGAAGAATGCCGAGGTTGTGTTGGTTGATTTCCATCTATGTCTCCTTGTTATGGATGATTAAATTGTTGTTTAAAAAGGCGGCGCGGTCGGTGAAGCAAAACTCACGTCGCCAGTCTCCCTTTGGTGACGCTAGAAAAGAAGCCGCCGCGCCGCCAAACCATTAGGCCGCGGGAGTGGGCGCGATAACGCCAGCCTGCCGCAAGGCGGCGAGGATTGCGTTAATCTTCGTATAAGTCAAATCGCCCGAGGCGGTCAAATCCGCAACAGGTGCGCCAATGCCAACCGTGCCAGAAACGAAAATCGGGCCGTGGGCAACATGCACGCCGTCGCCGTCAACGGTTTTCACAACGCCAGCGACCACGCCATTAGTCTGGTCATCAATGGACACCGTGTGATCGTCCACAACATAACAGAGTTTGCCGACATCAGTGGCTTTGATGGCATTGTCACCCGTGTCGTTGTCCCAGCCGAAAACACCCATGCGGATTTTCACCGTGCCGCCGCTTGCGGCGGAGTTTTCAGCTCGGCCAATTACGCGGAGTCCGGACGTATCGGCGGCGGCGACTGCCGCGCCGGAGCCGTTGACGGCAACCATGCCGCCTTCGTAGATGGTGCCGCCAGCGGTCAACGTAATAAACGTATTGTCAACAAATTCGGGAGTGTTACGGGGTGCGGAAAGTGCGCTCATTATTTGCCCTCCTTATTGGTGGTGTCTTCTTTCTTTTCCTTGAAGTCTTCCTCCGTCATGCCGCACGCGGCGAGGATTTTCTTGTCCTCGTCCGAAAACGTCTGCGGCTTGTCTTCCGTCGCGGCAGGCTTGCCAGTCGGAATGGTGGCGGCGGGGCCGGGCGTGACTTTTGGCGCGTTGTCGCAGAAAGCCTTGAAGCCTTCGGGGTTGCGAGCCGCGTAGTCTTCAGCCCATTTACGCTGTGCTTCGACCAGCTTGCCGTCCGCGAACGCTTTGGCAACCAGCCCGCCAGCCTTCAGCGTCGCCAGTTCGCTTTCAATCTTGGCGTAGTCTTCGGCGGACTTCATGCCCGCGATTTTGCCAGCCACATCGTCGAACGTGTTGGCGTTCTGTCCTTTGAGGAAATTGTCGGCTGTCTGCTTCACCGTCTGCAATTCGGCCAGCTTCGCTTCGATGGCCTGCATGGTCTTGGCTTCGTCTTCTTTTCCATCGTCCGCAAAGGCGACGGGAACGCCGAGAGAAGCGGCCAGCTTCTTAATTGTCTCGTTCATTCGTTTCTCCTTGTTAGGGTTGTTTGTGTTGTCTATATCATCCGCCGCCAGAGCGGGGTAAGCGTGAAAAGCGGGATGGTTGGTCAGCGCGACGCTGTGGAGCGCACGCGGGTGGCCGTCTTTTCCGAAATAAATGACGGGCGAGTGGTAACGATACTCGCGTTTTTCAAGCCGTTGCTTCGCTTCTTCCGTCCACTCCACATCAGCAAACAAGCCGTCTGCCTCTTTGGAAAGGTTGGTAATCCATCCGCTTGCCGGAGCCATGCCGCCTTTGACTGTGGCATGATCGTAATCCATCACTAGGTCTTTGCCGCGTTGCTTGAAATCGGCGATTACAGCGTCCGCGTCCTTTTCCGCAAAAGCAAAAGCGGCCTGCTTGCCGTCTTTGGTATATTCCGTCTGTCCGTAACGGAGCAAGAGGAAATGCGTGACGGGTGCTTCGCCAGCCTTCGCCTCGTCGTCAAACGGCTGTATGGCTAGATAAATCAAATTGTCTGCGTCGTGTGGCATTTTTTATATTACTCCTTATACAAACAGCCGTAATGTTAACCATTCGCATTACTGCGCCAATATGAGGCAGGCATTAAGCCGTCCACAAAAGCCGCCAGCATGGACTCTTCTAATGCTTTTCGGAAAGCCGGAGCGTCCATATCCGCAAGAGCGGGAGGCAACGACTCCAAGAACTGCGGCACCCGCTCCGAGAATTGCTCCACTAGGTCATCAGCGTCCGCGTCCAACTCTCCGAAAGCCGCCGCGATTGCGTCCTCTACTGGCTTGCGGAACGCTTCAAACGCGCCCTCGCCTGCAAGTTTCACGATGGCGGCTTTTACTATGCGGTCGGCACGTTCCACCGTCGCGGATTGGCGGTCATTGAACTCCTGCCGCTGTTGCTGTTGCGGATTGGCTGGATTGGCTGGATTTGCTGGATTTACCGCCGCGTCATCCAGTTCCACGCCATACGTCTTTTCCGCATATTCTTTTGTCAGCCTGCATCCCGTGGCCTGCGTCAATGCCAAGTCACGGCGGGCGCGGCGTTCCAAGTCTTCCGGCTCTTCGCTGTCAATCACAAACTCAACGTCCGCATCCTTCGGCAAGCCACGAGCCGCGCACATCCACGGAATGAGGGCTTTGTTAAGGACACCCGCAACCAACGCACAGTCAGCGTCCAAAATGTCTTGTCTTACTTGCGCCTGCGCCCCGCCGTTACTGAAGCCTGTCGATTTTGCGGACGTGCCAAGCTGTCCAAGAATGACAAGCGTCATAATGTCATCGCAATACTTACAGAAATCCAAATAGGCGGTCTGTGACCCGCTGGACGCTCCGTTGAGCATTTGCATTTCCGTCTCTGTCGTGCCAACGCCCGAACCGCCCGAACGAACCGCCATGAGCTGTTGCATCAGCTCGCCGCGCAGTTTTGCGTCACGATAGTCACCAGACGGGATTTTGCCAAGCAAGAAAGGCATTCCGAACCGCTCCAGAAACACCGACCAGTCGCGGAAACCGCCGTTTTTAAATAAATACATCCATAGAAGCGTGCGCCCTAATCCTTTGCGGCAAGGCAGGCCAGCTTTGCCCTCCGCCTGCGCGTAAAGCACCTGCGCCGGATGGTAGCTTGCCAGCGGGATTTCCGAGCCATCAACGCCCACCAAAGCAGGGAATCCAGCCTCGTCGAAGATAAAAGCATCCGGCATAATGGGAACAAAGCCTTTGACCTTCTGACCCCCCGGCAACCAGTCAACCGCCACGGCTGAATATCCATCAACAACAGAATTTAGGATGTGGTGGATTGCTCCCTTCACGTCCGCCGCCTGCAATTCCTTCTTGATGTCCTCCGCCGCCTCCGTGTGGCCTTTGCTCCTTATGTCCCAATCGCAAGCAAGCACCGCCAATTTCCTCGTCTGGAAATGCGCGGCAATCAGCGGCTCTTTTTCCTGCATGGTCGCAAACAACGCCGTCTGCTCCCGTGGGTCGCCGCCGTCCGCGTTTTGGATAATCTGCACAAGACGGGAGGGAGTGAGCCGCCAGCCAGCATTTTGCAATAGTTCCGGAATAATGGTCGAGTAAAGGTCTGGTCGGTTGTCTAGCGGCTCCGGCCGTGTTTCCTTGAAGGATGGAAGGCGGAAGCGCATTATAGTCTTTAGAAATTCGGGTAGCGGCATTTTTCAAAGCTCCGTTATTTTTTTAAAATTATTTATTAATAACAGGGCTTTTGTTAACCACTCGCGGCATTTTCCTAAAAATGGCAAAAGCCGCCACATGGTCACGAAATGGCGTTTTCGGGTACATGAGAAAACAGTCATGGTCACGAAATGGCTAAAAGATGGACGCGAATGAATCAGATGGAGGATTTGGCTTCAGCTTGTCGGTCGCCGCATCTACTGAATATTGGCGCGGTCGGTCGGCTTCCATGACCATATACCGCATCGCGTCCATCGCGTGATCGTTGTCTTTTACAGGCTCTTCTTTTTTTGCGGCTCCGTCTTTTGGGTCGGGCCATCTGTACTGATAAAGCTCGTTTATCAAATTGACGCAATCACGGGCAACAAACAAACGCGGCAGGCCGTCTCCTGCAACTTCCAGCCGCTTCTGGACGGCTTGCACGCCTGCGGGAATGGGTTTCTCCGCTGGTTGCGTGGAAATGCCGCAACGCTCAAGCGTGGCGCGTCCTTCCGCGTCCTCCGGGTCGGCAACGGTCGTGAAAATGCCGTTTTCCGCGTCCTTAATTACGCGTGCGTGGTCTTCCACAAGAACGCCAGCGGCGTAATGCTCGCGGTAAATCCACAGTCTGCCGTCGCCGTCCATCGCTCCCCAAAGGCAACAAAAGGGATTAGTATAGCCGAAGTCAATGGCGCGTATTCGCCGCCACTCGCGGGAACCGTCCGGCAAAACATCAAAGCAGTGTGTGTCCGGGTCAAAAGAAGAATACACCAAGCCTTCATTGTTGCACCACTCGCCTAGCAACATTCGCCGCCGCATTACGTCCGGCAAGGCTTCCAGCGTTCTCAATGCGTCTGGTGGTAAATGTGGATTATCATACGGTGTCCATGAAAGTCTAGCCCATATTTCCGCGTCTGGCAAAGGTTGTATTGGTTTTGTGCCATCATTCGGGAGAATATGCTCCACACCCACTTGATGCAACCAATGTCGCGGGCCTTTCGGATTACAGTCTAAAATCAATTTATGCAAGGCGTTCGGGATTGGCTGGGCAAGTCGCGTCATTACTTTGGACACTGTATCATAACTGACCTGCGTGGCTTCGTTTATAAAAATATGAAGGTACTCATCGCCAAGTATTTTATCCACTCGATCTGCATCGTCTAACCCGCCTATTCTAATCATAGAACCATTTGGGAAATGGCACTCCATGCTTCCTTCGTGATATTTAACACCGCTACATCCAGAAGGCAAGATTTTTTTTAGCGTGTTTCCCCAAAGAGTGATTCTTGCATGGTCTAACTTCCATCGAGCCATGAGAATACGCGCACCCTTATAAATTGACGCTTGTGATATTAGCCATGCAACCGTGCAGTCTGTTTTCCCTGAACGCGCACCGCCGTCGAAAAGGTAGCGGCGGTATTGTGGATTTTCCAGCAACGCCCACGCGGTGCGCTGTTTGGGTGTCAGCTCGTAAACTTTAACTTTCTGCTTCGGCATACGGCCCGGTCTTCGTTAATTTCCAATAAAGGTCTTGAGCATAAAAATTAACTGTTTTATTCCAACCATCGGCGGCTTCTTGCGTTGTGGAGCCGCCAAAACAAGCCTCCCAGCCGCATTTTGGACAAACACCATATATTTTCTTCTCGCCCGTCAATTCGTCCGTCTCCGGCTTGAATATTGGCGGCTGGTCGTGACATTTAGGACAATGGCACACGGACAAGACACATAGTTCAGTCAATGCCGCTTTTAATTCGCCTTCAGAAAACTTGATTTCTATTGTTGCCATCTTGCATCCTTCAAATCTTGATTATCAGCACTTGATTATTCTGTACTGCCTCTTGCTTATCCGTAAGGCCAAGAAGCTCCAGAGCCTTCATGCTGTCTTTTAGCTTTATCTTGTAGTCAATCAACACGCCGTCCTTGTCATAGATAGGCGTGACTTCTTGGATAAGGCGGGATAGTTCGGGGTCTGATAGCTTGGAGGTGTCGAAGCGTCCGCCAATGTAGAAGTCGGAGAGCTTGGCGGTCGCTATGGCCTTAAGGTGGCGGATGGCATCGATGGCCTTCATGCGCTCCTGCTCAGCCAGTTCGTCCTCTAGGTGCTTTATCCTTCGCTTAACGTTAGATTTTGTAAGTATGGACGTGGCATTGATTCGGGCGTTTTTGGTGTCTCTGTAACCAGCCGCACGGTAAGCCGCCGCCGCGTTGTCGCGGCACTCCCCAACGTAGGCCATGCAGAAAGCCTCGTGGCGTTTGTTGACCAGCGGGAGCGTGCCGTCCTCTTGGTCTTCCGAAATGGTGAGGCGGCGTTTAGGCATCTTTTCCTCCCTTGCGGTCGTTGCATAGGTAGTCTAGGAGGACAGGCTCGCGGCGGCAGATTTTGTGGAGCCGCTTATGGACTGCTATACGCGACTTGTTGTGGTCTAGCTTTCCAATGGCTTCCATTGATAGGCCGGAAGCTCGTAGAACGCAATAGTAAGCGTCTAGGGGCGATTGGCAGGCGGAGGCTATTAGTGACATTACGACGCGGAGCATTTGGGCGGCTTCGTGGGCTGGTGTTGGTTCTGGTGGGGGTGGGAGGGTGTCCGCGTCTGGTCGTGTGGATTGCGGCGCGGGAGTGACCGCCGTCGCGTATTCGTACTGTGGGTTGTCGCGGCGTGCGGTGGTGGGGTGGTATGGGATGTTGTGGTGACGGTGTGCCATAACTGGAATATAATATAGCACGGTGCGGGGCGTTGGTAAAGCGTAAAGTTTGCGGGTGGTGTGTGTCCGTAATGGGCGAGGGTGTTGCGGATTGCTTTTTAAAAGTAGCTCGTGACAAACTAGCTTTTTGATGGTTGTTTGCTGGTTTGCTTTTATTTTTTCCGTTATTGTGAATGGTTGTTTTATATCCATTAACTCAAAAATTTGTGACAATATCTTTTTTTTATAAGATTATGGCGTTTGTTTTTATTGTTTTGGGTATAATGATGAGGTCTGTTATATCCGCAAAAATGCCAAAAATGGCTGTGACAAAGATTTTCCTACTCTGTTATAAAAGCAGGTTTCTAGTGTTTTCTGCTCCTTTTGGGGTTTACCCTCCCTATTTTTTCGCCAAATGGGGAGTCTATTGTCTTA
>Ga0310690_10003704_pt1 | contig 22601 bp, 19 predicted proteins | sample AusTroGonzalo_MG_2_FD_207661 | JGI IMG/M metagenome (GOLD analysis project Ga0310690, IMG submission 207661) | Bovine rumen microbial communities from tropical cattle in Woodstock, Queensland, Australia - Gonzalo_04 (v2) (version 2) | ecosystem: Host-associated > Mammals > Digestive system >... | reverse complement strand
CTCCTGCATCACGGGAGCGTCGGGGGAGACGCCGTCCAGGAGGGTGGGCTCTATCCAAAGTTTTTCCTTATCGTATCGGCCACCCACCAATACTTTGCCGTCTTTCAGGTATCCGATGAGGCGGTCAAAGGCGCTTTCCTTCACAATGTGAACAAACTTGTCGGAGGTCTCCGTGCCTTCCGGATACAGGCCGGCCAGTTCTTTCTTGAACGCCTCTACAAAGGCGTCCTTGATATCCTCATGCAGGAAAAGATAGTCCGGGGCGATGCAGGTTTGGCCGCTGTTGAGGCACTTGCCCCAGGCGATGCGGCGGGCGGCAATCTGCAGGTTGGCGTCCTTGTCCACGATGCACGGGCTCTTGCCGCCCAGTTCCAACACCATGGGCGTGAGGTATTTGGACTGGGCCTCCATGGCAATGCGTCCCAGCGAAGGGCTGCCGGTGAGGAAAACAAGGTCGTAGCGGTGACGGAACAGTTCTCCGTTCACCAGGCGGTTGCCCTGCACCACGGCCACGTACTCCTCCGGGAAGGTGTCATTGATGAACTCCTCTACCACCTTGGAAATAGTAGGTACGTAAGGGGAAGGCTTCAGGATGGCGGTGCAGCCGGCGGCGATGCAGCCCACCAGCGGGTTCAGCAGCAGCTGCACGGGGTAGTTCCACGGACTCACGATGAGTGTGCAGCCCAGGGGTTCCCGCACCACATAGCTCTTGGACGGAAGCACGGTAGGGGGCGTGGGATAGCTTCTGCGCCGGGCCCACTTGCCCACTTTGCGGATAGCCTCTCCAATCTCTCCATACACCAGTCCCAGCTCGGTCATGAAGGCTTCCTCATAACTCTTGTGCAGGTCCTGCCACAGGGCGTCGCACAGCGGTTTTTCCCACTTTTTGAGCCCTGCGTTAAAGGTTTTCAGCTGCTGTTTGCGCCATTTGACATCCCTGGTTACTCCGCTGGCATAAAACGCCCGCTGTTTCAGCACCAGTTCTTCAATCCTTTCGGCCGAAGTATTCTCAATAGCCATGACTGTGGTGTGTATTAAGATTCAACGTTTTCTGCATCGATGGCTGTCTCTTCCACCGTCTCGGGTTCCGGCACTGCTACCGGTTTCTTCCGTCCCGTGAAGTGATCCATCACGGTATACAGCCCGCACACATCGCCGAACAGCCAGTTGAACGTGCGGTTGGGGAAGATGCCCTGCATCAGGCGGATAAAGTGCTTGCTGAAGGGGATGCCGCGGTAACCGCGGTTCCACTGGATGGCGCGGATGGTCTTGCGGGCCACCTTTTCGGGGTCCTGGATCTTGAAGAAGGACCGGATGCCGTCGAACATGCCCGTATTGATGAAGTACGGGGCGATGGTGGTTACCTTCACGGGACTCTTGGCCCGCTCCAGCTCAATGCGCAAACTTTCGCTCCAGCCGATGGCCGCCCACTTGGACGCCGCATACAGCGCCATCTTGGGCAGGGCCAGCATGCCGGCCGATGAAGTGATGTTGCAGATGTGCCCGCTGCCGCGTTCCAGCATCAGGGGCAGGTAGCGCAGCGTGATGAACATGGCTCCTTTGGTATTGATGTCAAAGGTGCGGTTGATATCGTCGTCGGTTTGCTCGGCGAAAGTCTTGTTGTTGGTGATGATGCCGGCGTTGTTGATGAGGATGTCCACCGGACCGCAGCCGATACGGGTGGCCTCGAAGGCGGTATCGATGGAAGCGGGGTCGGAAATATCGGCCTTGAAGCCGTGCACGTGGCCAAACTCGGAAAGTTCCTCTACGGTGGCGGCGATAGCCTCCTCATTGATGTCCCAGATAATCACTTGTTTGGCGTCCTTTTCCAGACAGCGGCGCGCCATGATTTTCCCAATCCCGGAGCATGCCCCGGTGATGAGAACGGTTTTTCCTGAAATCTTCATGCTCGTTTTTCGGTTTTAGCAAGCACAAAGATACAAAATAATTTTAAGAACCCTGCTGTTCCCGCCACTCGCTGGGGGTAAGTCCAGTCTCGGCCCGGAAGGCCCGGAAGAAGGAATTTTCGTTGGCAAAACCGGCTTCGTCACTGATGACGGACAGTTTTTTGTCGGGCTGCAGCCGCATCTGCTCCTGCGCGTAACGGATACGGTAGGATGTTACAAAACGCGGGAACGACATCCCCAGGCCGCTGTTCAGGGTGGCCGATATATAGGTGGTGTTGGTGTGGAGCAGCGTGGCAAAATCGGCGATGCGAAGGTCTTTCTTTCGGAAGAGTTGCTCCTCCTCCATCAGGCTCACTATCCGCTCCTTGAGGTCTGGGATTTCTTTTTCGGGCGTGGGCTGGGCCGATTCTTTCTTCCGTTTCAGATACCACCCCAGCAGGTAAAGGAGAAGGCCGACAAGAGCTCCCACAACCAGCCCCAGCCAGTAACCCGCTCCATGCGGCCGCCCTTGCGTGTAGCACAGGAGCACCGTAGCCTGCGCGTCGTAGGAATCGGCCCGAACGCCGCCGGCCAGAAGCACGCGTCCGTCGGGAAGAGCCAGGGCTTCGGCCTTGTAGGGGAGGTCTTCCAGGGGTTCGCTGTAGAAAACCTGCACGGCGGCGGGGGACTCGCCATAGCCGATGCGAAGCAGGTACAACCGGCCGTCGGCGTCCCGTCCCTGCTTCCAGGCGCTGGCTGATGCTGTTTCTACGGCCAGTCCATGCTGCCAGTCAATGGCGCCCCAGGGCCCTTCCGGGGGGATGGGGTGGGCGGTTTCCAGCAGGCTGAACCGGCCGCCATCCAACTGTAAAAATGCCAGGGTGTCCGCCTTGCAGGCAGGGATCAGATAACGGTACTCTCCTATTAAATAATGCTCCGGCGGGTTGGTCTGATGCGGGTACTCCGGTCTCCACTGCATCAGCAGGGAGTCCCGGAAAGGCTCTCCGGAGAGTTGCTCTACCCAGCCGCCTTCCAGGGGCAGTCCGTAGTTGTCGGCGCGGCCAAAGATATAGGCGTTGTCATCGGCAACCTGCAGCAGATAGGGCAGATTGCGCGGCTGCAGGGTTTTCAGCGTAGCGAACGGTTCTCCCGCCGTGCTGCACTCCAGGCAGTCCGGGGCGTACCAGTTGCCGGCCACCGTGATGCGCCCGTCGGCCATCTCCAGGGCGGTGGCGTGGGTGCGTTTGTGGTCCAGGATGGGCAGGTACGAAAAGCTGTGGCTGGCGGGGTGATACACTTCCACGCCCCAGGTCTGGCCGATGCCGAAAGCCTCGGCATACCCGCCGCCCGTGAGGATGTCCCCGCTGCGAAGCTGCGTGGCAAACCCTGCGTCGTGGGGATAGAGCGTGTTCACCGTGTGCCACTTGCCGCCGCGGTAATATTCGGCCGTCGGGGTGGGTACAAAGCCCGTGGTGTGCCCGCCGATGACGGTATATTCCCCGCCAGCACAGTGCAGGCTGTGCGCCTGCCGGGGGATGTTCAGCTCCGGCAGCCGCTCCACCTCCATGGGGGTGAAGGACACGCCTTTGACGGCGATGGAAAGGGCGACGATCAGCAGCAGCTTCATGCTGCAAAGATAGTATAAAACAATTAATAGGTTGTTTTCAAAGCCTCATCGTACCCATAATAGGCCCTGAGGCAATCCCAATAGATCCATTGCCCCTTGCTGTTCTTGGTGCGGGACAGTTCTACGGCAGTCCCGTCTTCTCCAAAACGGTATAAGTAGCCGGCCTTGTCCTGATAGATATCTATCCACATAAAGTTGTCGAACCACTCGCAGTTCTCTTTCTTGGTATTGTCAGTGAAGAAATAGCATTCAAACGCCGAATTTCCACTCTTCTCCCACAAGAGGTTACAAGAAGCCTTATTATCCCCGATGGGCAGTTTTTGTACTTCATATCTGGAGGGCGCGTACCCGCTGCCCCAACCTCCCAGCATAACAAATTCTACGTATCGCTGTATATAGGTTATTCCGTTTTCTTTAAAAGGGCCATCTGTAACAATAGTCTGCGCAACTTCACCGTTGAACATTTCGTCAACCTGATAAAGTTTGGCCCTGTAACTGCCCTCCACCACATCGTTGGTACAGGAAAAGAGAACTGACATCGCTGTTAAGGACATCAAAAAGAGAAAAGTTTTACGCATGGCACTTTGACTTTAGTTACGTCAAAGATAACCCCTAAGTGTGTGGCCCCCACCCACAATTCTTAAAATCTTACTCTCATTTTCTATAATGGAAGCCCTTGAGTTTAATATCGAAAAATATTTCGTACCTTTATAAGTCAAATAATATATACGTCTATGAAACGTTTTTTCCATTTCTTTCTGGTGGCCCTGGTGACCATCTCCTGTTCTTCCCAGCCCAAGGTGAAGTATGTGTTCTATTTCATCGGGGACGGCATGGGTATCAACCAGGTCATGGGTACCGAGCAGTATAACAAGGCCACGGGGAACGGCCCGGAGACCATTAATTTCGCCCATTTCCCGGTGCGCAACTTCATCACCACGGTGTCGGGCAATTCCCTGGTAACGGATTCTGCAGCCGGTGGCACGGCCCTGGCTACGGGCGTTAAGACGTACAACGGCGCCATCGGCGTAGATATGGATACGGTGGCGGTTTCCAGCCTCACCGAATGGGCCAAGGCGGCGGGTTTCGGCACGGCGGTCATCACCTCTGTCGGCATCAACCACGCCACGCCGGGCTGTTTCATCGCCCATACTACCCGTCGGCAAAACTATGAAGACATTTCCACCCAATATATCAACTCTTCCGTGGACTTTGCCGCCGGTGCCGGCTTCATCATGAACCGCCGGTCGCAGCGCAAGCCGGCCGAATTTGAACAGATGGCGGCCGATAACGGCATCTCCGTCTTCAAGGGACCGGACTTTTCGGCCGTTAGCCAGGCTTCGGGCCGCGTGCTGTGCCTGAGTGGGAAGGAAGAGGTAGACCTGCCCTATGCCATCGACTGGCAGGAAGGGGATACGCAGTTGTCGGACTTCGTGCAGGCGGGTATCGGCTACATGGAGCAGAACTTCGGCAAAAAAGGCTTCTTCATGATGGTGGAAGGTGGAAAAATTGACTACGCCGGCCATTCCAACGATGCCGCTGCCTGCTTCCGGGAGCTCACGGACATGGCCAATTCCATTGACCTGGCCCTGGAATTCCTGGCCCGGCATCCCAAGGAAACCCTCATCCTGGTTACGGCCGATCACGAGACCGGCGGCCTCATGCTGGGTGCAGGCCGGTACGAGATTCATCCGGAACTACTGGCCGGTCAAATACTGTCTATCGTGGGGGTTACCAAGCGCTTTGGAGAGACCTTCTTCCCGGAGGACAAACCTTACAAAGCCCCTTCCTGGGAGGATGTGAAGGCCTTTGCCCGGGAATACCTGGGCCTTTGGGATACCGTGGCGGTGAGCCCGGCCGACGAAGCCAAATTGAAGGATACCTATGAAAAGACCTTCGGCAAAGGCGGCGATAAAACCCAGGGTGTAGCCAATCTGTATTCCGTGAATCCCCAGCTGGTGTACGATGCCTTCGAGGTCCTGGACCGCGCTGCCGGTTACCGCTTCAGCTACGGCTCCCATTCCGGCTCACCTGTGGGTCTGTATGTGACTGGTGCCGGCTCCGAAGCCTTTATTTCCGTAGAGGATAACGCCCAGATTGCTCCCATTATCGCTTCTCTGGCTGGGTATAAGCGTTAAACTTGGAGAGCTTTCCGTTTTTCCAAGACAGATTTACCGTTTGGCCTGTGCGTGTGCGCAGGCCTTTTACGTAGCCTTCGGGCCAGGCCGATGGCAGGGCGGGGAGGGGCGTGATGCCTTCCGGGGTGCTCTGGAGCAGCATTTCGGCCACGCCCGCGCAGCCGCCGAAGTTGCCGTCAATCTGGAAGGGAGAGTGCGCGTCCAGCAGATTGGGGTAGGTGCCGCCGCCTCGCCTGGCATCCGGGCCGGTGTAGCCGTCCGGGCTCACGTAGCGCAGCAGGCGCCGGAACATGCGGTAGGCATTTTCTCCGTCTCCCAGTCGGGCATACAGGTTCACCCGCCAGCCGCAGCTCCAGCCGGTGGTCTCGAATCCGCGTTCCTCCAGCGTCCTGTGCGCCGCTTCGGCTTCCGGGCTTCCCACGGGGATTTGGTGACCGGGGTAAACGCCGATCAGGTGTGACTGATGCCGATGGTGCGGGTCCTGGTCGGCCCAGTCGTGATACCATTCCTGCAGGGTGCCTTTGGCGCCGATGTGATAGCCGCGGAGCCGGGGAAGAACAGCTTCTACGCGGGCCGCGAAGTCTTTGTCTCCCAGCTCGTTAGCAGCGGCCAGGGCGTCCTGCAAGCATTCGCGGATGATAGCCAGGTCGGCCGTGGTACCATAGGCCGTGGCGCCCGTGTAACCGTCCGGGGTTACGTACAGGTTCTCCGGCGATGTAGACGGGGATGTGATGAGCTCGCCGTCTTTTTCCACCAGGATGCCCATGCAAAACTGAGCTGCCCCTTTCAGTACGGGATAGTCGCGTTGTAGATCGGCCTTGTTTCGGCCGAAGAGCCAGTGTTCCCAGATGTGCGTGGCCAGCCAGGCTCCGCCCATGTTCCAGTCGGCCCAGGAAGGGTCTCCTTCGCCCAGGCCCACCGGGCAGGTCATGGCCCAGATATCGCTGTTGTGGCCCAGGCACCAGCCATCGGCCCCGTAGAAGTCCCGGGCGGTTTTAACGCCGTTTAGGGCCGTGCCGTGCAGGAACGCCAGCAGGGAAGCATGCATTTCCGGAAGGGCAGCCACTTCGGCCGGCCAGTAGTTCTCTTCCAGGTTGATGTTGGTGGTGTAGTTGCTGCTCCAGGGCGGCTCCATGCTCTCGTTCCACAGGCCCTGCAGATTGGCCGGAACGCCCTCCGTGCGGGAAGATGCGATGAGCAGATAGCGCCCGTACTGGAAGTACAGGGCCTCCAGTTCCGGGTTGGTTTCTCCGTCTGCGTATCGTTTTAGCTGCACGTCTGTAGGCAGGGCCTTGATGCTGTCGGGGGTATGTCCCAAATATAATTCCACGCGGTCGAAGAAGGCCTTGTAGTTTTGCCGATGCCGCTTCAAAAGCACCTTCCACCCTTTTGAAAGGGCATTTTCGGCCTGTTGCAACGATGCCTCCCTGTACTCCTTTCCCGCAGGGTTCTTGCCAAACCCGTCGAAACTGGTCTGGTTGCTCACAACCAGCATCACCTCCTTTACTCCGCTCAGTCGTAGCTTTCCGTCTTCGGCCACGGCCTGCGGGCAGCGCACCACAGTTTGGAAGTGAATGCCCCGGGCGGGGTCATAGAGGAAGTGCTCCGGCACGTTTACATAATTAGGGTAGGAGCAGTAGGCGGCATAGCCCTCGCTGCACAGGATGCCGTCCTGGGCCGATACTTGGTGCGGAAGCTGGCAGTCCAGGCCGATAAAAGCATCGATAGGAGCCTCGGAGGAGATTCGTATGACGATGGCCGAATCCGGTGCTGACACAAAGTATTCCTCCGTGAAGGCCTTGCCGCCGCGCTTGTAGGATACCCGCGCCGTGGCTTCTTCGATGTTCAGTTCCCGTCGGTAATCCGTGATGCTGTCCTTGGGAAAATGCAGCCACAGCGTGCCTAGTGGCTGATAGTTCTGGCTATAGTGTCCCTGCAGTCCGTGTTGCAGCTGGTCTGCCTTCGGGTAGTCTTCGGCCTCCAGCGCCGCCCGCACCTGCGCCAGCATGTCCGTCCGGTCATCGGCTTTCCCGTCGTCGGGCTCCGGCTCACCGGTCCATAACGTGATGTCGTTCAGGGAGATGCGTTCGGCCTCCGTCCCGCCATACACCATGGCGCCCAATCGGCCATTGCCCAGCGGCAGCGCTTCTTCGAAGTACGCGGCCGGCCGGTCATAATGCAGGGTAAGAGCCCCATCCTGCACAGGCTTCGTTTGCTGGCAGGCAACCACCAGCAGCGCCAAGGCTATCAGTTTTACTGCTTTCATACCCCAAAGATACGCCAAATCGTGCACAAAAAAAACCGGCCCGCAGTATTTGCGAGCCGGTCTAAAGTGCGGATGAGAAGAGTCGAACTTCCACGGGCTAATGCCCACCACCCCCTCAAAGTGGCGTGTCTACCATTTCACCACATCCGCAGAACGGGACTGCAAAGATAGAAACGTTTTTTGAAAAGCACAAATTTTTCGGCCAATATTTTAAAAGCACAAAAATTATTCTTACCTTTGCAGTCCCTCACGAGTTGGGGGAATACGCATTATAAACAATTAAAACAGATTCACAATGGCTGTTAAAATCAGACTTCAGCGCCACGGAAAGAAGAATTTCGCATTCTTCCACATTGTTGTGGCCGACGCCCGCGCACCGCGCGACGGCAAATTCATCGAGCAGATCGGCTCCTACAACCCCAACACCAACCCTGCTACCATCGTCCTGGACGGTGACAAGGCCCTTGCTTGGCTCAATGTAGGTGCCCAGCCCACTCTCACTGCCCGCCGCATCCTCTCCTATGAGGGTGTTCTCCTTCGCAAACACCTGGCCGAAGGCGTAGCCAAGGGTGCTCTCACCGAGGCCCAGGCCGATGCCAAGTTCGCCGCCTGGAAACAGGAGCGCGACGCCAAGATCGCTGCCAAGAAGACCGGCATCAAGAACGATGAGATTGCCAAGGCAAAGGCTGCCAAGGCTGCAGAGGCCGCTGTAAACGAGGCCCGCGCCAAGGCTATCGCCGCCAAGAAGGCCGAAGCTGAGGAAGCTGCCGCCAAGGCCGCCCAAGAGGCTGCCGCCGCCGAAGCTCCCGCAGAGGAAGCCGCTGCCGAAGCTCCCGCCGCCGAATAATGCTGCGGATTGCCCAGGTACTGAAATCCAACGGGACGCAGGGAGAACTGCTCATCAGTTTCTTTGACGTAGCCCCGGAGGATATCGACCTCCAGGAACCGGTATTCATCGAATTCGATGGACTGCCGGTTCCCTTTTATTTTGAATCTTTCATTCCGCGGGGCGTGAACCGCGCCCTGGTGCGCCTCACCGGCGTGCACTCTCTCAAGGACGCCGACGAACTGGCCGGCAGCGCCATTTACGCAGACTATTTCGAGGAAGAGTCCGGGGAGGACCTCACCGGCTTCACCGTGAAGGACGCGGACGGCACCATAGTTGGCACCGTAACGGACTACGAAGACATCCCCGGCAACACCTGCCTGTGGGTAAAGCGCCCTTCCGGTGAGGAAGTCCTGCTGCCCTTCCACGAAGACCTGGTTGTCGGCATGGATCCTGCTTCACACACCCTTACCCTCTCTGTCCCCGAAGGGCTCCTGGATTAGCATCTGCCCGGCTTTCCTCCGGCGTGATGTGTAAGTAATTAACTTACTGTAACTTATGAAAATCCTCCTGGGCATTTTGACCTAGGAGGATTTCTGTAATTTACTGGTGTTGAGTTGGTTCTACAACACGCGCTGTTTTTAATTTGCTTTTTTGAAAGAGTCTCTCCATCTTTGTATTGACGTTACAGGACGCCATTGTTTAATTGCTGCCATATTGTGGTGGCATTGTTCTGTACGTTTATGAAAAAAAGACCCTTTTTAAGCGGTATTCTTAATCATTGTTACCAGCGTTCTGCTGGAGGAGGACTCCTCTTTTATAGTCAAAGTGATTATTTGGTTTGGTTTACTATTGTTTGTGTGACCGCCGTAAAGTACAGGGTAACAATACTTGCCCTCTGTCCCATGCCGGATCATACTCACTTTTCTGTGACAGTAGACACTGTTCAAGCACTGTCGGGTTTTATGGGGGCCGTCAACCGTGCCTTCTCCCATGAACAAAACAAGTTGTGCCATACCCGTAGTGCGTGGTTTGAGAGATCGTTCGGTAGTGTCCCAAAAACCGGGGCAAAGGATGGCCGTGGTAATCTCATTTATGTGGGAAATAATCCCGTAGAAAGGCAGTTGGCTGCACATGCCGAAGATTATCGGTGGACCTTTATAGCCTATGCACAGTCCTCCCATCCTTTTTCCGAAAAACTGGTTATCCGTGACAGCTCATGGAAAATGAGAAATGCCATTCGAGAAGTAAGGGCCCTGCACAAATCCGGTAAGCCCATGAACCATGCTGTGCTAAAAAGGATTACAGCAAAACTAAATGAAAAGGAAATCCGGCAGTTGACCGACTTTATTATTATAACTTACAATGTTATAGATTATAAACAGGCCCTGCGCTTTTTTGACGGAAGTTATGAACACTTTCTTACGGCCCTGCACTCCTCAACAGGTCGCGAATATGACTTGAACGAAACCTTTGTAGGGAAATCTGATAAACACTATGCTCAAATGGTGAAAGTGCTTCTGACGGAAAAACAACTCTCCGATATTCATGATTTCCTGGCTTGGCCCGATTCAGAAAAAATGAAGCTGTTTAACATACTCCGTCAAAGAACGAGGGCATTATCCGTACAGATATACAAGTTTCTTCATTTACCCTTACCTAAAGCGCCAGAAGGCGTGAGGCGTAAATAGTTGAATTATTGCACTTTATAGAAATCCTCCTGGGTCAAAACACCTAGGAGGATTTCTATAAGATCGTGTTATTGAGCTAGTTGCGCATCACGGCAACAATTTCAGGCGTGCCGGCTACCTTCCGCCGCCACCGAAGCCGCCGCCACTGAAGCCGCCACCGCCGCCGAAGGAGGAGTGGCCGCCGGTGCCGTTGATGTTGCCGGCCTTGGTTACGGCGTTGGTGAAGGCCTTGGTGCTCATGCTGTTGGTCCAGCGCATGGTGTAGTACAGCGTAGTGGTATCCATGCCGGTGCTGCGGGCTACCTCATCAAACTGGGCCGGGTACAGTTTCTTGAACTGCTGGGCCACTTTGTCGGCAATGCCGAACAGCTGGGCATAGACCAGATATTCCTTCCACAGCCGCACTTCGATAGCGGCACGCTCGTCGCTTAACGTGAAGTTCTTCAGGTAGTTCTGGAACTCTACCAGATGACAGGCTTCCACTTGTCCGGCAGCCGTGAGGGTATAGTCCTTCACCAGGTAACCCTTCTCCCGGAACCAGGTTTTACCGCGGGCTATGGCACGTTCCGGCCAGGCCGTCATCTTTTTGTAGTTGTCTGTAGACCACTTTTCGAATTCTCCCTTCTCCAGGATAAGATTGTTTCCGGAAGCCGTGCGGGCCATCTGATACAGGCTTTCCTCCACATCATCCTGGGAAACGCTCTCCGCCACAAAGGACAGGTTGACGCGTTTCTCGCTCTTGGGATCGGGCTGCACATTTACCTGGCCGTTCATAATCCAGCGCAGGAAGAAGGCGCCGATGAGGTTGTTGGCCGGAGCCGATGCCTCAAAGCGCTTTCCTTTGGTGAGCGCATAGTGCGCAGCCAGCAGGTTACCATCCAGCGGCACGTCCCGGAACCATTCGGTAATCTTCCTTTTGCCGAAGAAGGATTTCTTCCACTTGTACCCCAGGGCCGATACGACAGCCGCCCAGATGAGGAAGAGGAAGCCTCCGCAGAAAAGGAAGCCGAAGATCATCAGGATCCACTTTCCGTCGTCATCATCCCCGTAGGAGCTACCCTCCAGGGCACGGTCCAGCAGGTCCTGGAACGGGCCGCCCTTTACCACGGTGGGCTGGAACATCCCTTTCTCGAACTTCACCAGTGCAATCAGGGAGCTGTCGTAGCTCATGCTCTCGGAGGTTTCGGCCACCACGGCACCGTCTGCAACGTTGATGTCTCCGTAGAAGCCGAAGGCCCATACGCGCGTATTGTCATAGGTCCACTGCGGGCAGTCGAAAGCCGGTACGATGGTAACGCGGGCATGCTCCGGAGCCGGATTCATGCCGCGGTTTACGAACTGGAAGTTGAAGGCGTCGGCATCGTCATAGGCCTGCACCAGGCCGGTCACAAAGAAACGTGCCGTCCATTGGTGCCAGCCCTTCTCTCCCAGGCCCCAGCACAATTCCACGCCGTCCCGTTTGGGAACGATACCGCATTTGCGGGTCTTAAAGGAGCGGTCCCGGTCCACGTCCCACTTTTCTCCCAGGCTCTCGAATTCACTGCCGTTCTCGGAAACCTGCAGCTGCCCGATGGTCATCGGCCCCAGGTTGCCCACTGGAATGTAGAACTCCGTTCCGGAAGAGCCGGCTTCGGCATCCCAGCGCTGGGTAATCCAGGCACTGCCGTCCCGGTTCACCTCCACGCGGATGTCTACGTCCCGGATGGTACGGATACTATCGGCCGCAGCACTGATGCACAGAAACAGTGCAAATAAGAGCAAATACTTTTTCATCGAAAAAGATTCTTCGCTTCGCTCAGAATGACAAGTGTTTAAATTACAGGGTAATCTTTCTTGGTCACGTCCTCGGCCAGGTAGTCCCGCTTAGCGAAGCCCAGCATGCCGGCGATGGCCGAAGTGGGGAACGAACGTACCTGCTGGTTGAAGCGGGTGACGGTGTCGTTGTAGGTCATGCGGGAGAGACGGACGTTTTCTTCGTACTTCTCGATGCTGGCCATGGTCTGCTGATAGTTCTGGTTGGCTTTGAGGTCCGGGTAAGCTTCGGCCACGGCGATGAGTTTGGCGCCGATTTCCTTCAGCACGGCCTCGTTGGCGTCGATATCGGCCGCGGTGGGAGCGGGCGAAGAGGTAATCTTGCGGGCGTCCACTATCTTCTGGAGAGTATCGGCCTCATAAGAGGAATATTCGCGCGTAAGCTTGATCAGGGCCTGCAGGGCGTCGTAACGGCTGATCTGCTGCACATTGATCTGCTTAAGGGCATTGTTGCATAATTCGTCACTCTTGACAAGTTTGTTCTGGACGCCGATAACCCACAGCACCAGGATGACAACGATGGCAATAACGATAATGAGTGTCATAGCTTTTATAGTTTATTTGTACAAATATGCGAAAAATGCGTAAATTTGTCAATAGAACCAAGGATTTTTGAACATGAAAACCAACCAGCAATTCAAAGATGAAGCCCTGGACGCACTTCGCGGCAACTGGGGAAAAGCTGTACTGCTCACCCTTATTTACTTTTTCCTGGTAGGTGTCGCTATGGGGCCCACCAGCTACCAGACCGTGCAGATGCAGGCCTATGTGCAGGAGCATCAGGCCCACACCATGTACCAGGTGGCTTCCCTCATGCAGGATCCCATGTATCAGGCCCTGTCCCAGCGCATGAACGGCGCTTCCGGCCTGTTCACACTAATATGCATCCTGCTCATCTATCCGCTTACGGTGGGCTATGCCAACGCCATGAGAAAACTGCTGGTTTCCAGAGACAATGATTTGGTATCCAATGCGTTCAGCATTGCATTTACCAATTACTGGCACAAGGTGTGGACCATGCTGCTGATGGCCATCCTCATCTCCCTCTGGACCTTGCTGCTCATCATCCCCGGCATCATCAAGGCCTTCTCCTACGCCATGACAACCTTTATCGTGGAGGAGAATCCGGAACTGGGCGCATCGGAAGCCATCCACCGCAGCCGCATGATGATGCGCGGTCACAAGTTCGACCTCTTCTGGCTGTGGCTCAGCTTCATCGGCTGGGGCTTCCTGTGCTTGCTCACGGCCGGTATCGGCTTCATCTGGCTCATCCCTTACATGGAAACCTCCATGGCCGCCTTCTACGAGGAAGTGAAGGCCGATTACGCCCTCAACGGCGGGCTGGATTAACATTATTAACTGCCCTTCTGCTGCTGGTAACTGCAGCCCTTGCCCTGGTTTCCTGCAAGAAAGATAACTCTTCCACTTCCAGCCTTTCCGGTACCGTTTGGAAATACAATTACAGCGATGTATTGGTGAAAGGCGGAGAAAAGCAGGAAGGCGGCGGCCTCAAATTCCTCTCGGCCACCACAGTTGTCTACTTTGACTGGGAAGTGGAGAAAAGCGGAAAAATACGAATACTCCACCCCCGACGGCGTGCTCATTTTCCCCAGCGGCTCCCACATGTTCACTGTGAGCGGGAAGAAACTTAAGGTTTCCAACTTCGATGGCGCCGCACAGATTACCATGACACGCCAGTAACGCGCGCTGCACGCTTGTTCCATTATGCCGCCGTTGACTGCCGTGATGTGTAACTGACTTAATAACATTATCTTACAGAAATCCTCCTAGGTGTTTTGACCTAGGAGGATTTCTGTAAGTGACAGTAAATTAATTACTTATACATCACGCTTGCTTCGCGCGAATCTCACGCCTTCTTCCCTTGCCGCTCCCGCCAGTAGTGGGTCATGTCTTCCAGTGTCTTGCCCTTGGTTTCGGGCACCAGGCGCCAGACAAACACGGCAGCCACAAGGCAGATTATCCCGTACAGGGCATAGGCGAAGAAGTGGCCGAAGCTGTCTCCCATGGCGCCCAGCTTCATGTTATACATAGGTACGAAAGTACTGGAAACGATGAAGTTGAAAATCCATTGGAAAGCAACTGCGATGGCCGTGGCCTGGCTGCGGATGGTGTTGGGGAATAGCTCGGCGATGTATACCCAGCAGATGGGGCCCCAGCTGAACATGAAGCATGCACTGTACACCATGATGCTGATAACGGGCACCACGGGAGGCATGACAAACACATTGGAAAGGGCCACGCCCAAAGCACCCACGGCCATACCCAGTGAACCGGTGATCAGGAGCGGCTTACGGCCCAGTTTCTCCACGGTGAACACTGCCACCAGCGTAAACGAAATGTTGATGATGCCCATGATAACGGTGAACAGCATATTGTTGCTCACACCCATGGATTCAAAGATGCGGGGCGCAAAGTACAGCACGGCGTTGATGCCGATAATCTGCTGGAAAACAGACAGCATGCAGCCGATGAAAACCACCAGGAAGCCGTAGGAGAAAAGTCTTTCGTGCCTCTTTTCCACCACGGTCTCCTTGATTTCCTGCACGATGACGCGCGCCTTCTCTTCACCGTTGATACGGGCAAGGATTCGAAGGGCTTTGTCTTCAAGGCCCAGGATGACCAGGTGGCGCGGGGATTCAGGCACCAGCAGCAGGAGCAGCGTAAAGAGACCGGCGGGGAATGCCTCTGAGACGAACATGTTGCGCCATCCGATAGCATTGGTCCACTCTACGATCTGAGGGTCATTCTTGTGCGCGTTAATGATGAGGAAGTTGACGAAATATACCACCAGCTGGCCGAAGATGATGGCGAACTGGTTCCATGAGACCAGTTTGCCGCGCTGGTTGGCCGGGGCAATTTCGGCAATGTACATGGGACAGATGGCCGAAGCCAGTCCCACGCCGATTCCTCCCAGGATGCGGTAGCCGATAAAAGCCACTAGAACGCCCTTGCTGGCCACTCCGAAGGGGAAGAACAGAAATTCCGGGTAGTACGACCCCAGTGCGCTAAGGAAGAAGAGGATACCGGAAAGCATCAGGGATCTCTGACGGCCCAGGCGGGCGGTGAGCACGCCGGACAGCAGGGCGCCGATGATGCAGCCGATAAGGGCGCTGGACGTGGTGAATCCGTGCCAGCCGTCGGTGTACGTGAAGTCATCGGCACTTTGGAAGAAGGCCTGGAGGCCTCTCTCGGCACCGGAGATGACGGCGGTATCGTAACCGAAGAGCAGGCCTCCCAGTACCGCTACCAGAACAATGCTGGTAAGGTACCAGGAGCTGCCTTTGTGTGTGTAACCGGCCATATGGCTACTTGGCATAGAGAGTGAGGTAGGTCTCGTATAGCTCCTGCTTGCCGGAGGCGGCTACGGGTTCTCCGTTGCCCTTGGCATAGTCATAGATCTCTTCCAGGCTGGCCTTGCCGTCTTCGAACTTCTTGCCCAGGCCGCTGTCGAAGGAAGCATAGCGCTCCTTGACCATGCCGGGGATGGGGCTTTCTTCCAGGATGGCGGCGGCGTTAAGCAGGGCGTGGGCGATGGTGTCCATGCCGGAGATGTGGGCGATGAAGATATCCTCCGGGTCTGTAGAGCTGCGGCGCAGCTTGGCGTCGAAGTTGAAACCGCCGTTGTGCAGGCCGCCGTTGCGGATGACCTGCATCAGGGCCTGGGTGAGTTCCACGTCGTTCACGGGGAACTGGTCGGTATCCCAGCCGTTCTGGGCGTCTCCGCGGTTGGCGTCGATGGAGCCCAGCATGCCGGCATCCACGGCCACGGTAAGCTCGTGCTCGAAGGTGTGGCCGGCCAGGGTGGCGTGGTTCACCTCGATATTCACCTTGAAATCATCGGCCAGGTCGTGACGGCGGAGGAAGCCGATAACAACCTCGGCATCCTGGTCGTACTGGTGCTTAGTGGGTTCCATGGGCTTGGGCTCGATGAGGAACGTGCCCTTGAAACCCTTGGCGCGGCCGTAGTCCCGGGCCATGCGCAGGAAGGTGCCCATGTGCAATTTCTCCCGGTGCATCTGGGTATTCAGCAGGGAATAATAGCCTTCACGGCCGCCCCAGAACACGTAGTTGGTGCCGCCCAGCTTGATGGTGGCGTCAATGGCGTTCTTCACCTGCACGGCGGCGCGGGCCACGATGTCGAACTGCGGATTGGTGGCGGCGCCGTTCATATAGCGCTTGTGGCCGAAGACATTGGCGGTACCCCAAAGGTTCTTGATGCCCGTTTCCTTCATCTTCTCCAGCAGGTAGTCCGTGATGTCCTTCATGCGGGCCTCGTACTCGGCGATATCTTCGCAGTCTTCCACCAGGTCGATGTCGTGGAAGCAGAAATACTCGATACCCAGTTTCTGCATAATCTCAAAGCCGGCATCGGCCTTGGCGCGGGCGCGGCAATAGGGGCATTCGCCCTTGTCCCAGGCATAGCTGCGGGTTTGGCCGCCAAAAGGATCGGCCGATGCCTGACCCAGCGTATGCCACCAGGCCATGGCAAATTTGAGCCACTCCTTCATGGGTTTCCCCATGACTACACGGTTGGCGTCATAATAATGGAAGGCAAGGGGATTCTTGCTGTCGGGGCCCTCAAAGGGGATTTTCCCGATTTCGGGAAAGTACTCGTTGGTCATTGATTATAGATTTAAATGTGATTTCCATCTTTCATAGGCGGCGCGATACTCCTCCTGGTGCGAAGGGTACACTACCTCCTTGCGATCCAGGGTGCCGAAGGCCTCCCGGGTGTCCTTGTAAATACCGGCGCCGAAACCGGCACCTTTTGCCGCGCCTGCGGCACCGTCCGTGTCCAGCAGTTCGATGGTGGCGCCGGAAACGCCCGCCAGGGTGTCCCTGAACACCTTTGACTGGAACATATTGGTGAGGCCCGCGTGTATTTTGTTCACTTTCAGGCCCATCTGTTCCATGATTTCGATACCGTACTGGAAGGAGAAGACGATGCCTTCCTGTGCAGCCCGCAGCAGGTGCCCGCGTCCGTGCGTGTTGAAACGCAGCCCGTGAACGCTGCAGCCGGTGTCGGCGTTCTGGAGCAGGCGCTCCGCCCCGTTGCCGAAAGGCAGGATGCTGAGGCCGTCACAGCCGATGGGAACATCGGCGGCCAGGGCGTTCATTTGCGCGTAGGACATACCTTCCGGGGCCACGTTGCGCCGCATCCAGGCGTTGAGGATGCCGGTGCCGTTGATGCACAGCAGCACGCCCAGGCGGGGATCCTGTGCCGAGTGGTTCACATGGGCGAAGATATTCACGCGGGAAAGAGGGTCGTGGGCCAGATGGTCCATCACCCCATAAACCACGCCGGAAGTGCCGGCGGTGGATGCGATTTCTCCGGGGTTGAAGACGTTGAGGCTGAGGGCGTTGTTGGGCTGGTCACCGGCGCGGTAGGTGACGGGGATGCCTTCCGGGAGGCCCAGGTGCTCGGCCGCGGCCCGGCACAGCTGTCCCTGCACGCCGAAGGTGGGGCGCCGCTGCGGAAGGACGGTGTCATCGAAGCCGAAGTAATCCAGCAGGGGAGCGCAGGGCTCGTCCTTGATGAAATCCCAGAAAATGCCTTCCGACAACCCGCTCACGGTGGTGCACACCTGTCCCGTGAGGCGCATGGCGATATAGTCCCCGGGCAGCATGATTTTCCAGATGCGCTTGAAGACGTCCGGTTCATTCTCTTTTACCCAGGCCAGTTTGGCGGCGGTGAAGTTGCCGGGCGAGTTGAGCAGATGCTCCAGGCAAAACGCTTCTCCCAGGCCCTCAAAGGCCTTTTCCCCATAGGGAACGGCGCGGGAATCACACCAGATGATGGCCGGCCTCAGCACATTCATGTCCCGGTCCACGCACACCAGTCCGTGCATCTGATAAGACAGGCCGATGGCTTTGATGTCTCCGGTGTTAAAGTCTTCCAGCTGGGACAGCATCTGGTCCGTGGCGCGTTTCAGGTTGCCCACCCACATCCAGGGATCCTGTTCGGCCCAGCCGGGCTGGCGGGAGATGATGGGGGCCTCCGTCTTGGGCTCAAAGGCCGATGCCACACATTTTCCGGTTTCGGCCTCCACCAGGGACGCCTTCACGGAAGAACTTCCGATATCGTAACCTAATAGATACATACAGTGTTATTAATTTGTCGGGATGACAAGACTCGAACTTGCGGCCCTCTGGTCCCAAACCAGATGCGCTACCAACTGCGCCACATCCCGTTATCGTACAAAAATACATCTTTTTTCGTATCTTTGCAAAGATATGATCCAGGCAAAACAAATCCGCAAGTCCTTCGGCACCCTGGAAGTGCTCAAAGGCATCGACTTCTCCGTGGAAGAGGCCGAGGTCGTGGCCATCATGGGCGCATCCGGCGCCGGGAAATCCACCCTGCTCCAGATTCTGGGTACCCTTCTCACCCCCGACAGCGGATCGCTCGTCATCGACGGGACCGATGTCCTTCGCCTGGGGGGCAACGCCCTGTCGGCCTTCCGCAACCAACGCATCGGCTTTGTATTCCAGGCCCATCACCTGCTGCCGGAGTTCACCGCGCAGGAGAACGTGATGATGCCGGCCCTCATCGGCGGCACCGGCACAAGGGAAGCCCGCAAGAAGGCCGATGAACTGCTGGAAGCCGTCGGCCTGGCCGGACGCGCCACCCATAAGCCGTCCGAACTCTCCGGCGGAGAGCAGCAGCGCGTAGCCATCGCCCGCGCCCTCATCAATACCCCCGCCATCCTCTTTGCCGACGAACCCACCGGCAACCTGGACACCCGCACCAAGGAGGAAATCCACCAGCTTCTGCTACAGATACGCAAAGAAAGAGGCCAGACCGTTGTCGTAGTTACCCACGACGCGGGTCTGGCCCAACTCTGTGACCGCTCCTGTCTACTCCTGGACGGGGCGTGGTCCCTGGGGTTGACGGGGACCGGGACCACCGGGACGGAGGCCCTGGCCTAGCTTGCCAATCTGCTGGTGACGGAACTTTTCTTCGGCCAGCAGGAGTTTGGCCACTTTTTCCACGGGCAGCACCTTCTTGTAACGCGCCACGGCTTCTTCATCTACCTTGCTAACGGCTTTCTGGGCAGCCAGGTACTGGTCCAGCAGTTTGGAGACCTCTTTGCCGTCGATGCCTTCCTGGAGCGCCTTGAAAGCTTCTCCGGAAGCCTTGAAAGATTCCCTGCGCTGGTTCTGCACGTCGTTGTAAACGGGCCAGAAGGCCTGTGCTTCGGCTTCCGTGAGGTCCAGTTCGTTGGTGATGAAAGAAACTTGTTCGGCACGTATTTTCTCCCTCCACTCCTCCTTGTTTTTATTATGGTTGCCCTTCTTGTCCTGGGGCTGGGCATAGGCCACGACACATACCATTGCCATGGCGCAGAATACACTAATAATCTTCTTCATACAGTGTCATGTTAATTTGTTCGACGGAAATGTTGCTGGCCAGAAGGTAATTCCGGATATCGTCCTCGGACAGTTCCTCCGCTTCCTTGAGCTCTACCAGCCCGTCGGGATCCAGTGACTGGGCCAGATAGGAAACGTAGTCCCATCCGGTATCCTCCTGCACTGCAGTTTTGCCGAGGATGAAATTCCCGATGACAGCCAGGACGGCCAGCGATGCGGCGTAGGCCAGATAAGGCGCAAACCGGTGCACGCGGCTGGGTGCAGCCGTCTGTGCGGGGATTTGCTGCAGGCGCTGTTCCAGGTTCTGGAAGTAGCCTTCGGGGACGGATATGGGGTTTCTTTTGGTCATAACTGCTTACTTTGACACCTGGGAATCGGAAAGGTTTAATTTCACTTTTTCCTGTGCGATGTGATAAGATGCCTTAAGGGCGCCCACGGAGGTTCCGGTGATGGCCGATATTTCCTCGTAGCTGAGTTCGTCCCACCAGCGCATGATGAACACCTGGCGCTGTTTCTCGGGCAGCCGGGCTATGGCCTTGGCCACTTCGCGCTCGGCGTCGGTGCCGTTGAAGTAGGGATCGGCCTCCACTTTCTGCGCGGCCAGTTCATCGGCCGATGCAAAGCGCAGCATGGCGCGCACCTTCTCCTTCCGCAGCCAGTTCAGGGTTTCGTTGGTGGCGATGCGCCACACCCAGGTATAGAGCTGCGCCTCCCCCCGGAAAGAGGGAAGCGCAGTCCAAATCTTGAGGAAGATGTCCTGAAGCAGGTCGTCGGCATCCTGATGGCTGCCCACCATACGGCGCACGTGCCAGTAAAGGCGCTCGCTGTAATCTTTGACGATTTTGTTAAATACCTGCTCCGGGGATTCCATTTATTTACGGGCGACGGCCTTCTTGGCGGCTTCCGCAATGTGCGGGGCGTCCAGGCCGTACGCGGCCATCAATGCAGAAGGTGTGCCAGACTGGCCGAATTTGTCTTCGCCGTTCACAAATTCCACCGGGGTGGGGAGATTTTTGGCCAGTACGCCGGCCACGGCTTCTCCCAGGCCGCCGGCCAGGTTGTGTTCCTCGGCGACTACCACGGCGCCGGTCTTCTTGGCGCTCTTCACGATGGCTTCCTCGTCCAGCGGCTTGATGGTGGCCATGTTGATGACCTCGGCGCTGATGCCCTCGGCCTCCAGGGCCTCGGCGGCCAGGAGGGCCTCCCACACGGTGTGGCCGGTGGCGATGAGGGTGACATCCTTTCCTTCGTTGAGCACGATGGCCTTGCCAATCACAAACGGCTCGTTCTCATCCGTGAAGTTGGGCACGGACGGGCGGCCGAAGCGCAAGTACACGGGGCCGTTGTATTGGGCGGCGGCGATGGTTGCCTGCACGGTCTGGTTGAAATCGCAGGGGTTCAGGACCACCATGCCGGGCAGGGCGCGCATCAGGGCGATGTCCTCCATCGTCTGGTGCGTGGCGCCGTCTTCGCCCAGGGTGATACCGGCGTGGGAAGAGGCAATCTTCACGTTGGTGCAGCCGTAGGCCACTTCCTGACGGATCTGGTCGTACACGCGGCCGGTCACGAATTCGGCGAAGGAGCCGATGAAGGGAATCTTGCCGGTGATGGCCAGACCGGCTGCGGCGCCCACCATATTGGCTTCGGCAATGCCGCACTGGATGAAACGCTCCGGAAACTCGGCCGCGAAGGCGTCCATCTTCAGGGAGCCTTTGAGGTCGGCCGTGAGGGCCACAACGTTGGGGTTGGCCTGTCCGGCCTTCAGAAGACCCACGCCAAAGCCGCTGCGGGTGTCTTTCTTACCTGTGTCTGTATACTTTTTCATACTAAAAGTCTCCTAAGGGGGTTTCACCTAATTCGTTCAGGGCCTGTTCCAGCTGTTCGGGCTTGGGAACGGAACCGTGCCACTTGTGGGTGCCGGCCATGAAGCTTACACCGTGACCCATTTCGGTCTTGAAGAGGATCATCGTGGGCTGACCGCTGCCCTTGCCGGCTTTGGCCAGCTCGAAGGCTTTGGCAATGGCGTCGAAGTCGTGACCGTCGGCCACAATCACTTTCCAGCCCCAGGCTTCCCACTTGGCAGCGAGGTCTCCTTCGCCGGCCACCTTTTCCACGGGGCCGTCAATCTGCTGGCCGTTCCAGTCGGTCATGGCGATGAGGTTGTCCAGCTTGTGGAACACGGCAAACATGCCGGCTTCCCAAATCTGGCCTTCCTCGGATTCACCGTCACCGCACAGGCAATATACAAAGTTGGGGTCCTGGTCCAGTTTCTTGCCCAGCGCCAGGCCGCAGGCGGCGCTCAGGCCCTGTCCCAGGGAACCGGATGCCTGGAAGATACCCGGCAGATTCTTACGGACGGACGGGTGACCCTGCAGGCGGGTGCCCATCTGGCGGAAGCTGCCCAGCTCATCGGCGGGGAAGTAACCCGCACGGGCCAGGACGGAATAGTATACGGGGGTCATGTGACCGGCGCTCAGGATGAACATATCCTGCCCCTTGCCGTCCCGGGTCCAGGTGGCAGGGTTCTGGTTCATCTCGTTGAAGTACAGGGAAGTGAGAATGTCCGTGCTGCCCATGGAGCCGCCCGGATGGCCGCTCTTGGCCATACACACCATACGCAGGATGTCCCGGCGCACCTGTGTGGCAATACTTTGGAGTTCTTGCTTGGATTTAGCCATAGTTAATAGTGTCTGATTCACAAAGGTAACTATTTTGCGACAAAAACGCAACGGGGCCGGGTCATGGTCTGCCCCGAGCACGTCAGGAGCCTCTCCGGTGCTCAGACTTGCGATTTCGGCCCCTCCGAGCACGCCAGGGCCCTCTCCGGTGCTCAGAGCCCCTCGGCAGAAGTTCTTCAGAAGGCAAAATTGCATAATCCCCGTAAAATGCGTATTTTTGAAGGCTAAAATGAAAGCGATGAAAAAAGTGATGACATTAATGGCCGCCCTGCTCGCTTGCCTGGG
>Ga0310690_10003703_pt1 | contig 22608 bp, 14 predicted proteins | sample AusTroGonzalo_MG_2_FD_207661 | JGI IMG/M metagenome (GOLD analysis project Ga0310690, IMG submission 207661) | Bovine rumen microbial communities from tropical cattle in Woodstock, Queensland, Australia - Gonzalo_04 (v2) (version 2) | ecosystem: Host-associated > Mammals > Digestive system >... | reverse complement strand
AGCTACCTGAAGGACAAGCACGCGACCGCCGAGCTCTTCCGCACCATTGCGCCGAAGATCGCTGACCGTCCGGGCGGATACCTCCGTATCCTGCACACCGGTTTCCGCAGCGGTGACGCTTCCGAGATGGTCCTCGTCGAGTTCGTGGACTTCAACGAGGCCGCCCTCGCCGCCCCGAAGGAGGCGAAGAAGAGCACCCGCCGCAGCCGCGCCAAGAAGGCCGAGGCCGCTCCCGCCGCCGAGACCGAGGCTCCCGCTGCCGAGTAATCGCACACGGATCGTACCGATAGAAAGCACTCTCCTTTGCCGGGGAGTGTTTTTTTGTTATATTTGCTTGGTTAAACCGTATTCTGCCCATGAAAAAACAATCCTATACTGTTCCGATGGCAAGGGTCCTGGAGACCCGCCTCGAGAACGTTTTTCTGAATCCCAGTGACCAGCTGCCGCCTTCCGGTGAGGAAGAGGGGGGCGATTATTGATCCCGCGCCATGAGAAAGAAAGTCATACCGATGATGCTGTCCGCCATGGCGATCCTGGCTGGATGCCGGATGCAGGAAGAGGCGCCGGCCGTGGAGCAGGGCGGGGACGCCGTCCATTTTGTCGCCTCTTCGGACAACCTGACGAGAACCGTCTTCGGGCAGAAGGACGGGACGACCTACCGGTCTTTCTGGACCGGCAACGAGACTGTGGGCATTTCCCTAAACTACGGGGAGGCGGAGGCCGTCGGGATTACCGTGAACGGAACCCATACCGTGGCGGAGTTTGACTATACCCCCGCCGAAACGGCCGATACCTACACCTTCCTGGTGGTCACGCCCGCATCGGCCCTCCAGGCCCCGAGCGCAAGCCGTGGCGCACTGACAATCACGGTGCCGGCGGAGCAGACTCCGCTCCTGGGCTCCGTGGACGAGGCTGCGCAGGTGTTCTATGCGGCAACGGAGGAACTCCCCGGGAAGCCCGCCACGGTGGATGTCCGGTTCAGCCACCTGACCGCCTACGGAAAACTTACCCTGAGCGGCGTGCAGGGCACCCCGGTGCGCCTCACCCTCGTTGCCGGGCGGCCGTGGGTCGGAACCTGCTACGTGACGCTCTCGGACGGTACGGTTTCCGTCAAGGAGGGAGGCCGCACGCTCACCCTGGACCTTGGGAATTACAGCGTTTCCGGCGGTACCCTCGCCGACGTCTGGTTCGCGTGCCTTCCGGCCAACCTGTCCGGCACCCCGCTCACCGTCCTTGTGGAAACGGCCGAGGGGAAGACCTGGAAGCGGACGGTCCCGCAGCTGGGGGATGCCTTGGACTTCACCCCCGGGAAGATCCTGAGGTTCTCCGTGAACATGGCTTCGGCTACGGAAGGGGAATTGACCCTTGCCCCCGCCGTGCTGGGCTACGAGCAGTTCGGGGCCTACCTGAGCGGCCATCCGATGGTGTATGACCCTGCCACCGACCAGCTCTCCCGGGAATACCTGGAAGACGGGACGGTGACCTTCACCCTCCTGGACCCGGTCCAGGACGGTTACGTCGCGTTCTCCGGTATCCCGGAGGATGCGGCCTACGGCGATTCGTTCACGCTCACAGTCCAGTCCAAGGCCAAGGGCGTCGATTCGTTTGAGGGTTCCTTCGAGGTGACCGTCGTGAAGGAAGCCGGCGCCCGCCTGTGGCTTTCCGACGGGGAAAATGGTTTCATCGTTAAACGGTAACGGGCTATGAAAAAGATAGTTATGGTGATCCTGGCGATCCTTTTCGCCGCCCAGATCCTTTCGGCCGTTCCGGCCATGCCCGGCAAGTTCACCCGCACCCTTCCCGACGGAAGGAAAGTGACCCTGCAGCTGCACGGCGATGAATTCCAGCATTATCTGACCGACGAATCCGGCCGGGTGGTCCGGCTGGACAGCCGCGGTTTCCTCGTGCCCTCCTCGCGGTCCGAAGCCCCCGTTTTCATGGGCGGGGCCGAGGCCGTCAATGCGATGCGCCTGCAGCGGGTGGAAAAGACCCGGCAGCTGACGCGCCGCGGCGCCCCCGCGCGTTCGCGAGGCGTCACCCTGCATTTTCCCCTGGTCCTGGTCCAGTTCCCGGACTTGCCTTTCACGGTGGCGGAGACGGACGAGCTGGTCCGCGAGGCCTTCAACAACCTGGTCAACCAGGAAGGATACAGCGCGAACGGCGGTACGGGCAGTATCAACGACTTTTACAGGGACAACACCATGGGGCTTCTGGACATCTGTTTCGATGTCTTCGGCCCGGTGACCGTGTCCGAATCCTATGCCTATTATGGCTCCGCGCATGATCAGGTGAACGGCTCCGGCACGTCCGAGGCGGCCTCCCAGGCCCTCTTCGAGGCCCTCCAGATCGTTGCCGGGGAGCAGGGGGAGGACGTCTTCAACCCCTATGACAACGACGGGGACGGCCGGGTCGATGCCGTGTTCATGTACTACGCCGGCCACAACGAGGCGGAAGGCGCCGGGGAAGAGACCATCTGGCCGCATGAATGGACCCTGGGGTCCTATGACTATTACTTCGGGACGGACTATTCCAAGACCCAGTTCGGGAACGTCAGCTTCAACACCTATTCCTGCTCCTCGGAGCTTCGGGGCCGCGAAGGGACCGACATGTGCGGCATCGGCACCGCTATCCATGAGTTCGGTCACGCCCTGGGCCTCCCGGACCTGTACGACACGAACTACGACAAGATCGGGGACGGCCAGTGCGGCGGTATGTACAACTTCACCCCCATGTGCAACGGCAGCTACCTGAACAACAGCCGTACGCCCTCCTACTTCACGATGGAGGAGCGGATCATGATGGGCTGGGCCGGAGATTATGAACCCATGCCCGCCTTCGGCAGTATCACCATCCCTTCCGTGGACACGAACTTCGCCTACCGGGAGGAAACGGGCAACCCCGGGGAGTACTTTGTCTTCGAGTGCCGCAAAGGCGCGGGTTGGGACACCTACCTGCCCGCCGGCCTTGTCGTCTATCACGTGGACCGCTCCGCCAATCCGGTCTTTATCTATTCCGGTCCCGGCGTGGGCAACTGGTCCACGGCGGCGGATATCTGGACCTCCAACAGCTCCAAGATCAACTGCAACCTTGAGCATCCCTGTTGTTACGTGATTCCCGCTTCCGACCAGCAGAACCGCTGCTTCAGCGGATACCACAGCGCGATTCCTTTCCCGGGATCCGCTTCGGTGACGACCTACCAGTGGCAGGGATGGGATCCGGATAACCGGCAGGCGGATCTGTTCTACGACATCGCCTTTAACCAGGGGGCCGGTACGGTGACCCTGCGCCGGGACGGTGTCGATACCTCCGTCCGGGGAAAGATTACCGATACGGCCGGAAACCCCATTCCCGGGGCGACGGTATCGGTCTATGCCGGTTCCGATTTCGGAGGGATGACGCTCCGGGTGCCTTCCGCCGGCGGTCCGGACCGGATTGCCCGCCATACGGGGGAGCCTGTCCGGACCGTGGCGTCCGATAAGGACGGCAATTATCTGGTGAACCTGGAAGGGACCGGTCTGACGGGGATCGTCTCCGTGGAGGTTTCCGCTCCGGGCTGTGTGACGAAGGTGGAGCAGGTCGCCCTGACCCAGCGGGCCGTTGTGACGGGGAATTTCACGCTCCTGGGTCTCGAAGAACCGACGCACACGACCCTCTCCAAATTCGGGGAGGATGCGCAGTTCAGGACGTTCGGGTTCGGGGAAAGTTATGGCATCCAGACTTACGAGGCCGCCGTAAAGTACACGGCGGAAGAACTGTCGGCGTACGCCGGGAGGAAGATCTCCGGCCTGAATTTCCTCTATCACCTCGGGAGCGGCAAGACCCTCTCCGGGGTCAAGGGCGTCCTCGATTTCGGTTCGCAGCGGAGGCTGGTGGAGGTTCCCGCGCCTGTGGCCGACAGCTGGAACTATCTGGATCTGTCCACTTTGGATCTGCAGGTCCCCCTGGATGCGGATTGCTGTTTCGGCTATGCCCTGGAAGCGTGTTCGGAAGGCTGGCCGTTTTATAACTGTCCGAACGAGGAGCCAACCAGCGGCGGAATGATGATGTATTTTGCCTATTCGACCGGGGACCTGGCCATTCCCGAAGAGGTCCGTTGGTGGGATTATTCCTCGTACGGGCCCGTCGCCATTTCCGTCGTCCTGGAAGACGGCTCGGTGCTTCCTTCCGGATATATCGGCGTGTCCCGCTCTTACGGCGTCGGGGACACCCTGGACCTGGGCCCTGTCTCCCTGGGCGGGGACGTCGCTCCGGGTACGGAGATTTCCTGGTTCCTGGATGACGAGCCGGTTTCCGGCCCCATCTCCCTGGGGAAGGCCGGGAAGCATACCCTCGAGGCTCGCTTCACGACTCCCGCCGGCCGCCGGAAGGTGGTCGAGATGGAAATAACCGTCGAGTAAGATGCTCCGGCGGGCGGTCTGGCTGTTGTCGGCGGCGCTCCTCCTGCTGCCCGCCTGCAGGAAGCAGGAACCGGAGGAATTGCGTCTTCTGGACGAGGAGACGCGGTCCAGTCGGAAGTATGTGAACCTGTTCGCCTTCAACGTCATGGACTCGGATTACCTCTGGCGGGAGGAGATCGCCCCGGCGCTGGAGGCCTGGCAGAACTGGGAGGAGCCCATCGGGAAGATCGCCGAGATCCGCTACAAGGACGCCAGGGGGAACGACATTGACCGCTGGACCCTCCTGACCGATGATTTTGCCACGCTTCAGGGCGGGGTTTCGGGCCATACCCGGACGCTCGGGATGGACTACCAGCTCTATTATACCGACCAGACCTGCACCCGCATCTGCGCGGTGGTGACCTTTGCCTTTGCCGGTTCTCCGGCGGAGAAGGCCGGAATCGGCCGGGGGGATGTCATCCTCACGGTCGACGCGCTGGAGATGACCCCGGACAACTACCGGGACATCGTCCGGGATCGCCTGCTCGGGGGCGGGACGGTAGCCCTGGGCCTGTCCGGCGGCCGGTCCGTCACGCTCACGGCCGTGGACATGTACGAGGACCCGGTCCATACGGCGCTTATCCTGGAGCGGCCGGACGGGAAGCGCATCGGCTATCTGCACTACACGTCCTTCACCGTGGATTCCTGCGAGAAGCTGGTGGAGGTGTTCCGCTCCTTCACCGAGGCCGGGATCGGGGACCTGGTCCTGGACCTTCGCTACAATGGCGGCGGATATGTCTCCGCCGAGAATGTCCTGGCGTCCATGCTGGCTCCGCTCCGGGAAGTCGAGGCCGGGAGCCTTTTCTCCCGGGAGATCTGCGGCATGACGGTGACGGAAGACACCCGGGAGGAGCAGACCTTCTTCAAGACAGCCTTCACGCTTCGCCAGAACGGGCTCTTGACAACCCTTTCCACGCTGGGGGCCAATCCCGACCTTCCGCGGCTGTATGTCCTCGTCACCCGCGGCAGCGCCTCGGCCTCGGAATGCCTGATCGGCGGCCTGAAACCCTATATGGACGTCATCCTCATCGGGGAGCGGACGTACGGTAAGTACTGCGGAGGTCTTCTGATGAGCGCCACCAGCTGGCTCAAGTCGGTCAGGGCCTACCTGAGTGCGAAGGAATACGATACGGCGCTCCCTTATCTCGACAACTGGGGCATCTACATGATGTACTCCCGCTACGCCGACTGCAACGGTGTCACCTTGAGTATGCCCGACGGCATCGCTCCCGACGTGGAAGTGGCGGACGACCCCCTGGACGGCTTCACCCTCGGCGACCCCCGCGAGACGATGCTCTCGACCGCCCTGGGCCTCATCGAGGGCCGTACCCGCAGCGCGGAAGCGCCCCGGCGGGCCCCGCTCCGGCCGGTTGCGGAGGACTTCCGGCCCCGGACCAGCGCCCTCCGGGTGCGTCTGCTTTGATTTCCCTTCGTTTTTGCGTATATTTGCAAGTTATGCGCAAGAACAAGAAATACAGCTTCATTGCCGCCCTGGCGCTCCTGACCGGATGTGCATCGGTCCAGGAGGTCGAAACGGCTTCGCCGGCCGCGGCTTCTTTCGAAGTCTTTGCCCCCGCTGCGGATACCCGCACGGTCAATGACGATATGTCCACGCTCTGGGTGGAAGGAGACCGTTTCAGCCTGTTCCATGCCGCCGCCGGAACGCAGGCCTACACCGCCGACGGCGCGTTTACGGTGGACGAGATCGGAACCGGCCACGCCAAAGGATCCGTGACCGCCCTCGGCGAGGGGACTTACAACTGGTACATGGTCTATCCTTATGCCGCCTCCGCCTCGACGCCGAAGTCGGTTCCCGTGACGGTGGGCGCCGCCTCCGGCAAGACCCAGGTCCAGCAGGGGGCCGACAACATGGCTCACCTTGCCGGCGAAACCTTCCCGCTCTCCGGAAAGGCCTCCGCCGTCGATGCTGCGGCGACCCCCGTCCTGCCCGTCGCCCCGCTTCTTTCGGTCATTGCCGTCAATGTGACCAATCCGGGCGAGGCGGACTTTACGGTGACCTCCCTCCGCTTTCACGCCCCCGAGGCCGTCGTCGGCACCTTCCAGGTCGATGTCACCGGCGACAAGCCCGCCTTTACGGCGGTGAACGCCTCTGAAGACGCCGTCCTGTCGGTGTCGGGCGGTGCCCTTCTCCACAAGGAGGAGAATGCCGTTTTCTACCTGGGAGTCAAGCCCTTCGTCGCCGGCGCCGGCACGACGCTCACCCTGGAGGTGAACGACGTGGTCCGCACCGTCACGCTGACCCGTCCCGTCTCTTTCGAGGCCGGCAAGATCAAGACCCTGAACCTGACCCTGGATCCTTCCGACCCCGCCTCCGGGGATGTCTTCTACTTCAAGCGGGTTGCGGCGTTCTCGCCGGGCCGGACGTATATCTTTGTGACGGAGCCGGCTGACGAGGAAGGAAACGTGCAGTACCGGATGGCCAGATCGATTCCCGCCAGCGCCACTTCCGGCCGCCTCGCCGCCCAGGACGTCGCCGTGGAAAGCGACATCGTCACGCTCACCTCCCTGGAGGATGCCTTCACGTTCTACGACAGCGAGAACGGGACCCTGATCCGCCAGAAAGACGGCCGCTACCTTTACGCGAAGATGAACAACAGTAATTTCTTCGCCGGTTCTCAGCCCGGCTCCGGCTATTACTGGACGATCTCCTTCGAGTCCACCGGCGAGGCCACCCTTACCAGCAATCAGCTCGTGATGAAGTACAACAGCCAGCTCGGAACCCCCGCCTTCCAGATGCGCAAGACCACCGAAAGCGGCTTCCTCGTGCACCTGTACGAACTCCAGAATACGGACGAGGCCGTGGAGGCCTTCCTCCGGAACACCGCCCCCGGCGTGTATGCCTACGAAGGGGCCGAATGGCTCTATGAGGAGGGCGCCATGCAGCTGAGCGTCCGTACGGGCGGCGGCACCACCGCTTTCCGGATCTTCGAGCCCTCTACCTATACCGTCGTCCAGCTGACCGGCATCCCCGAGGCGATCGCTGAGAAGGACCGGTTCGATGTTCGCCTGGCCCGCTATGTCAAGCAGGCTGCCACCCACCTGTCCGAGTTCTCCGTCCAGGTCGTACAGATCGCCGACGGCAAAGCCTGGCTGATGTCGGGCAGCGGAACCGGTTTTATCGTTTGCCTCCAGTAGCCATGAAGAGAATCCTTGCAACCCTTGCGCTCCTTCTGGGCGCCCTCCATATTCTTTCCGCCGGCCCGGCTTACCCGGGCACGATCCGGGTCACCCAGCCGGACGGGAGCGTCATCAGCATCCGGGTCCACGGTGACGAATGGTACCACTACACCACCGATGAAAACGGGCAGGTCATCGCCCGCGGGGCCGACGGCTTTTTCCGTCCGGCCGAAAAACCCTCCACGACCGTCCGCGCCCAGGCTGAACAGGCGCGCCGGGAAGCCCGCCAGCAGCGGGCCGAAGCGGCCGCCAAGGCTTCTTCCCTGACGCAGGGAACCCACCGGATCCCCGTGATCCTGGTCGAGTTCCAGGATGTCCGGTTCTCCGTGGACAATCCGCAGCAGGCCTTTGACAACCTGCTCAATCAGGACGGGTATTCCGCGAACGGCGGTACGGGGTCGCTCCACGACTATTACTACGAGAATTCCTCCGGGGCATACGACCCTGTTTTCGAGGTGTTCGGACCCTATCTTCTTTCCAAGAACAGCGAAGAGTACGTCAATGACGCCGGCGGCGCCCTGAAGGAGGCCTGCCGGGCGCTGGACGGCGATGTCAATTTCAGCCGGTATGACTCGGACCGGGACGGATATGTGGACATGGCGCTCATGTATTATGCGGGCTACAGCCCGGCCGAGGGCGCCGATCAGTCCAAGTATATCTGGCCGCACCAGAGCTCGGTTTCCGGCAGCCCTTCCCTGGACGGGGTCCGGCTGGGCTCCTACTTCTGCACAGCCGAGCTGCGGGGCTTTTCCGGCAAGAACATGTGCGGGATCGGTCCCACCGCCCACGAGTTCGGCCATTCCCTGGGCCTTCCGGATTTCTACGATGCAGACTACGAGACCAACGGGGAGGCCGGCGGGCTCTACACCTATTCGGTCATGTGCAGCGGCTCCTACAACAACAGCGGCCGCACGCCGCCCTACCTGAATTCCGAGGAGAAAATGCTGCTGGGCTGGATGGACGGCCAGACCGAGATCACCCGGCAGGGCACATTGACCATCGGCCCGGTCCAGGACGGGATCGCCTACAAGGTCCCGACTTCCACCGACGGAGAGTACTTTGTCCTGGAATGCCGGAACAAGACCGGCTGGGACAGCAAGCTGTCCGGCAACGGACTGCTGGTCTACCACGTGGACAAGAGCCAGCGGAGGCTGACCATCATCCAGACCGATTACTATGGGAATCAGCGGGAAGTGACCTATTCGGCGGCCCAGCTCTGGAACAGCTGGCGTTCCACGAACGCCATCAACGAGAACGGATCCCACCCGTGCTGCTACCTGGTCCCGGCCGCGTCCCAGCAGTCCCTCCAGTACAGCGGCTACGAGTCCGCGATCCCGTTCCCGGGGTCCCGGAAAGTGACCACGTATACCCCCGTGGACTGGGAAGGCGTCCGGTCCGACTTCAAGTTCACCGGGATCACCCATACGGGAAACCAGGTGACGATGACCGTCTCCTACACCACCACCCCGGGCTTCAACGGCCGGGTGATGAACACCTCGGCGAAGCCCGTGCGCGATGCCACGGTGGCGCTGTATGAGGGCTCGTCGCTGAAAAAGAGCACCACCACGCTTGCGGACGGCACTTTCTCCTTCGAAGGGGCCGACCTGGCCGACGCAACCTTTACCGTCCGGATCTCCTGCAGCGGGTACCGGACCTCCGAATCCGAGGTTTCGATCGGCCGCGGCGTGGTTTCGCAGGACTTCTACCTGTGGAAGGAGGGTGAGTCCGAGGAGGCCGCGTTCATCAGGTACGATCCCAAGGCAGCGACAGAAGCCTACGGGGTTTCGGGGATTTCCGACCTGGCCGTCTCCATGACGATCACGGCGCAGGAAACGACCCCTTATGCCGGCAAGCAGCTCAAGGCCATTTCCTTCCAGCCCGCGGCCGGGGAGGCTTCCTCGGTGGAGGCCGCCTATGTGTTCGTCGAAGCCGGCGGTCGCCGGAAGTTTACCCAGAAGGTGGACAACCTCCGCCTGGGCGAGATGAATACGGTCAATGTGGTCGCCCAGGAATACGTGATTCCCTCCGGCACCGACCTCATCATCGGCTATGCCCTGACGGGTTGTACCGCATCCGCCCCGGTGATGGTCCAGGCCTGCACTTCGGACAAGATGGGCAGTTACGGGACCTATAACGGCACCCGTGCCGTATCCTGGAACGACATGTCCCGGAACGGGAAATACTACACGCCGGTCCTTTCCGCCAATGTGGGCGAGAAGGTTCAGCCGGAACTGGGCTTCAACCACATTGCGAACCCCGGAAACGGCTCGTACCGGGCCGGCGCGCGGTTCGACCTGGAACTGGTCCGGTATGAGGACGACGCCCCGTCTTCGGTCTCCTGGACCTATGACGGACAGCAGGTCAGCGCCTCTTCCGTCTCCCTCACTGCCGGGAGCCATACCGTGGAGGCGCACCTGGTTTATCCGGACGGAACGAAGGAAGTCATCCGTCTGGTCATTCATGCACAGTAGCGATGAAAAGAGAAAAGAACATGTATAGCGCTCCGGCCCTCCGGGTTGTCGATACCTGGCTGGAGACAGATTTCCTCCAGTCCGGAGGGAACGGTACCATCGACCCGGGTGAGGATGAACCCTGGGGTGAATTGTAGGAGGCAGGCGATGAAAAAGATTGTTGGAATCACCCTCATTGCCCTTGCGGCCCTCGTCGGCTGTCGCAATGTGGAGCAGGAAAGCCCTTCGGCCGAAAAGACCGTGCGTTTCCGGGCCGCGTCCGCCGACACTCGCACCGCCTTTGACGAGGCGGAAGGGGGCCTGTATCAGACCCGCTGGACCGGTCACGACACCGGCGTACTGCTCTCCCTGAACTATGCGGAGGCGCGGACGTCCGGAGTGACGGCTTCTGCGGACGGGAAGACGGCCTCCTTCGAGGCCACCTTCGACGCATCGGCCGCCTCGGCGCCTTATACCTTCTATGCCCTCTCTCCGGCCTCCGCCGCCCGGGCTATCAGCCCGAGCCGCAAGGCCTGGAGCGTGTATATCGCCGCGCAGCAGACCCCGACGGCCCAGTCTCCCGATGAGGACGCGCAGCTGCTGGTGGCGAAATCCGCCTCCTCTCCGGTCCTTCCCGACGAGGTGGACCTCCACTTCTCGCACCTGACGGCCTACGGCCGCATGACCCTGAAAAACCTGCCGGATCCGGATGCCCGGGTGCAGGGGGCGGAACTCGTCTTCGAGACGCCCGTGGTGGGCGAATGGTACTGGGGCGAGGACGGGAGCCTAACCGCAAACGGCGCTTCCCATACCATCACGCTCACGGTCTCGGATCCCGGCGACCTGTGGTTCGCCTGCGCACCGGTTTCGGTGGGCGGGACCCGGATGACCCTGACCGTGCTGACGGACCAGGGGACCCTGACCAAGGAAATCACCTTCCCCGAAGGCCGTTCGTTTGCCGCCGGCAAGGTGGCCCGTTTCTCCGTGGACCTTTCTGGCCTTGCCTTCCAGAAGGGGGAGATCTTCGAGCTGGTGCAGGATGTCTCGACCCTGAAAGCGGGGGATCGGATTTTGATTGTCAATACGGAAGGAACCTATGCCCTGGGCGGCCAGGCGAACTCTTCGATCCCGCACCGCCGGCAGGCGGAAGTGACCGTGGAGGATGAAATGATCAAAAACCCGGGAGCCGCGTCGGTGCTGACCCTCGGCTCCGGCACCGTTTCCGGGACCTGGTCCCTCCATACGGGATCCGGGTACCTTTCTGCCGCCAGCTCCGGGGACGTGCTGCAGGAATCTTCCTCGAAGGATGCCAGCTCCAGCTGGAAGATCTCGGTTTCCAGGGGCTCCGCCACGGTGCAGGCCCAGGGAGGCGGCTCCCGGTATATCCGCTATCGTGCCTCTTCCTCCCGGTTCTCCTGCTATTCTTCTGCGAGCGACTATGGCGGAATCGTCATCTACCGGTCGTCGGGCCAGGTCGATTTGGACGATCCGGTGACTGCGTTCAGCGCGTTCGGCTCCTACCTCTCCGGTGCGGAGCGGACCTATGTCCGGGGCACCGACCAGATCCTCCGCAGCTATGACGGGGACGGGAAACTTGTTTTCAGCCTCCTGAACGCAGCCCAGAAAGAACAGCTGGTCGTCTCCGGCTACGATCCTTCCCTGGTCAAGGGAGACCCGGTCACGGTGACAGTGAGCTGGAGAAGAGGGAAAGATAGGCTGTTCCCCGAGCAGACAATCTCCTTGCAGGTCGTCCGCGAGGACGGTTCGCGCGTGTGGCTGGGGGATGGCTCCGGCCAGGGTATCATCCTCAAAAAGTAAGCAGCCATGAGAAGAAAGCATATCCTGTTGATGATTACCGCCCTGCTCTGCGGCTTCCAGGTCGCTGTGGCCATTCCGGCCCGGCCCGGCCGGTTTACCGTGACCCAGCCCGACGGCACCCGCCTCACGCTCGAGCGGCGCGGGGACGAATGGGGACACTGGCTGGTCAATACGTCCGGACAGATGGTCCGGCAGGAGGAAGACGGCTTCTACCGGATCGTTTCCGATGCGGATGCGGCGGCTTTCCGCCAGGTGGCTTCGGCCCGGAGGCAGTCCGCCCGGCAGGCCCGGGCGCGTCGCGCCGCCCGTTCCGGCGGGAACGTCATCGAGGGGCAGCGCCGCTTCCTGGTGATCCTGGTGGAATTCAGTGACCTCGGATTTACGCTGGAGAATCCCCGGGAAGCCTATATCCGGATGCTGAATGAAACGGGTTATTCCGATTACGGAGGAACCGGCTCGGCCCGGGAGTATTACATGGACAATTCCGGCGGACGCTTCGAGCCCGTTTTCGACGTGTTTGGCCCTGTCACCTTGCCGGAGGAATTTGCCTATTACGGCCGGAATGACTCCTCGGGAAATGACCAGCATGCGGATGAGGCCGTCGCTGAAGGGTGCAAGGCGCTGGACGGGGAGGTGGACTTCTCCGACTATGACAATGACGGGGACGGCAAGGTGGACCTGGTGTTCATGTACTATGCCGGTTACGGCGAAGCGGACGGAGGATCTTCGTCCACGATCTGGCCGCATCAGTGGGAACTGTCGACGGCCGGCGTCGACCTGACCCTGGACGGGGTCGTCCTGGATTCCTATGCCTGTTCCAATGAGCTTGTGGGTTCTACTGCCCGAAAGGGAGAAATGGACGGTATCGGAACGGTGTGCCATGAGTTCGGCCACGCCATCGGCCTGCCCGATTTCTATGACACGGATTATGACTGGAACGGAACGGCCGGCGGCCTGTATTCCTATTCCCTGATGAGCGCCGGCTCTTACAACAACGACGGCCGTACTCCGCCTTACCTGAACTTCGAGGAGCGGATGCTGCTGGGCTGGCTGGACGAGTCCGGTTACCGGGAGTTCCCGGTCTCCGGGGTCTATGAAATCCCGCCCGTCAACGAAAACGTCGCCTACCGGACCTTTACCGACATGGACGGGGAGTATTTCGTCTATGAGAACCGGGCAAAGACCGGCTGGGACCTTTACCTGCCCGCGGAGGGAATGGTCGTATATCATGTGGACAAATCCTCCCGTCAGGTAGGTTCCTATACGGCCGGGGAGCTGTGGGAGGACTGGGCTATGACCAACATCATCAACGCGAAAGGCTCGCATCCCTGCTTTTACATCGTTCCGGCGGCCCGGCAGTCGTCCCTGAATTACTATTATGAAAGCCAGATCCCTTTCCCCCGGGCGGATGTCGATACGTACGTTCCCCTGAGCTGGAACAAGGTGGAAGGTTCCGTTTCCTTCAGCGGGATCACGTTCGAAGACGGGATGGTCCGCCTCCGGGCGACCCTTCCTTCCGAAGAGCTGGATTATCCCACCATCGCCGATGCCGGGACTTACCGCGCCGGCGAGCGCTTCACCTTCTCCCTTCTCCTGCCGGAAGGGGTCGATGCCCCCGCCGCCGTGTCCTGGTATTATGACGACGAGCCGGTTGCGGCCGATTCCGTCACCCTCACGGCCGGGGACCATACCGTCGAGGCCCGCTATCGCTCCGCCGCCGGCCGGGAAGAGATACTCACCCTGGAAATTACCGTGAACTGATATGACCATAGACTGGGAACTGATCCTGCGCCTGCTGCTGGGCGGGGTCATGGGCGGGGTGATCGGCCTGGAACGCGAATTCCGCGCGAAGGAAGCCGGTCTCCGCACGCATTTTATCGTGGCGCTCGGGAGTGCCCTCTTCATGATTATCTCGCAGTACGCGTTCGAGGGACGGTTCGACGCCGCCCGCGTCGCGGCGCAGGTGGTCTCCGGCATCGGTTTCATCGGCGCCGGCGTCATTATCTTCCAGAAGAACGTGGTACGCGGGGTCACGACGGCCGCCGGCCTGTGGGTGGCAGCCGCCATCGGCCTCGCCTGCGGGGCGGGGATGTATCCCATCGCCGTCGCCGCCACCCTCCTGACGGTCCTGTGCCTGGAAGCGATGCACTTTTTCCACCGGCACGTCGCCGAGCGCGTGGTGGACGTAATCCTGTCCTGTGACGCGGAAACCGATCCGTTCGCCGTGCTGGACAAGGTCAAGGAGGAGAAACTGAACCTGGAGTCGTATGCCGTGTCCGGGGGGCGCATCCACCTGACCCTGCGGCTGCGCCAGAAAGACTACATGGAAACCGTCCGCGCCTTCGTGGGGAAACTGGACGGATTCAAAATCGATGATTTATACTAAAACTACCATGACCACACTTTTTTACCTGGTTCCCGCCGCCTCCGTGGTGGCGCTCCTTTTCGCCTGGCTCTTTTTCCGCCGGATGTACAAGGAGAGCGAAGGAACGCCCACGATGCAGGAAATTGCCCAGTATGTGCGCGAAGGCGCCATGGCGTACCTGAAACAGCAGTATAAGGTCGTCGTCATCGTGTTCGCGGTGCTGGCGGTCCTTTTCGCCATCCTGGCCTACGGGTTCGGCGTCCAGAATCCCTGGGTGCCGTTCGCCTTCCTGACCGGCGGCTTCTTCTCCGGCCTGGCGGGTTTCGTGGGGATGAAGACGGCAACCTACGCCTCCGCGCGGACGGCCAACGCCACGATGCGTTCCCTGAACGACGGGCTCAAGATCGCTTTCCGCAGCGGCGCCGTGATGGGCCTCACCGTGGTGGGCCTGGGCCTGCTGGACATCTCCATCTGGTGGATGATCCTGCGGACCTTCGTCCATGAGGCCTCGGATGCCCAGACGCTGGTGGTGATCACCACCACGATGCTCACCTTCGGGATGGGCGCCTCGACCCAGGCCCTGTTCGCCCGCGTGGGCGGCGGCATCTATACGAAGGCGGCCGATGTGGGCGCTGATATCGTGGGAAAGGTGGAGCAGGATATTCCGGAGGATGACCCGCGGAACCCGGCGACCATCGCTGACAACGTGGGGGACAACGTGGGTGACGTGGCCGGCATGGGCGCGGACCTGTACGAGTCCTACTGCGGCTCCATCCTCGCGACGATGGCCCTCGGCGCCTCGGCGTTCTTCAGCGCCGGGACGGAGGTCCAGCTCCGGGCGATCATGGCCCCGATGCTGATTGCCGCCATCGGCGTCGTGCTTTCGGTCATCGGCATCTATGCCGTCCGGACCAAGGAGGGCGCTTCGCTGAAAGACCTCCTGAAATCCCTCAGCGTGGGGACAAACCTCGCGGCGGTGCTGATCGGCGTCCTCACCTTCGGGGTGTTCTACGTGCTCGGGTTCAACCGGGCGAACGGCCTTCCGGAGTGGTGGCAGCTGTCCCTGTCGGTGATTTCCGGCCTCCTCGCGGGCGTGGTGATCGGCAAGGTCACGGAGTATTACACCTCCCATTCCTACAAGCCCACCCGGAAGCTCGCCGAGAGCGCCCAGACGGGCCCTGCGACCGTGATCATCAACGGCGTGGGCCTCGGGATGATCTCCACGGCGGTGCCGGTGGTCACGATTGCGGCGGCCATCCTCCTCTCATACGGCTTTGCGACCGGCTTCCATTTCAGCACGGAGACGCTGAGCCTGGGCCTGTACGGGATCTCGATTGCGGCCGTGGGCATGCTGTCCACCCTGGGCATCACCCTGGCGACCGACGCTTACGGCCCGATTGCGGACAACGCCGGCGGTAACGCGCAGATGTCCGAGCTGGATCCTTCCGTGCGCGAGAAGACCGACATCCTGGACTCCCTGGGCAATACGACGGCCGCCACGGGCAAGGGCTTTGCCATCGGCTCCGCCGCCCTTACTGCACTGGCCCTTCTGGCCTCCTACATCGAGGAAATCAAGATCGGCCTCGGCCACATCGGGAAGGAGGTGATCGCCGTGGGGGACCGGACGGTCGCCACGGTTTCCGCTTCCATTACGGATATCGTCGAGTTTTATGACATTACCCTGATGAACCCGAAGGTGCTGGTGGGCATCTTCATCGGCTCGATGATGGCCTTCCTGTTCTGCGGCCTCACGATGAACGCCGTGGGTCGTGCGGCCGAGAAGATGGTCGTTGAGGTCCGCCGCCAGTTCCGTGAGATCGCGGGCATCCTCGAGGGGAAGCAGCGTCCGGACTACACCAGCTGCGTCCGCATCTCCACCAAGGCCGCCCAGCATGAGATGATCTTCCCGAGCGTCCTCGCGATTGTCGTGCCCATGCTCGTGGGCGTGCTGCTGGGCCCTGCGGGGGTGATCGGCCTCCTGGCCGGCGGCCTCGGCGCCGGTTTCGTGCTGGCGATCTTCCTCGCCAATTCCGGCGGAGCCTGGGACAATGCCAAAAAGTACGTGGAGGAAGGCCACTTCGGCGGCAAGAACTCCCCCTCCCACCATGCCACCGTCGTGGGCGACACCGTCGGCGATCCCTTCAAGGACACGTCCGGCCCGTCCCTGAATATCCTGATCAAGCTCATGTCCATGGTCTCCATCGTGATGGCCGGCCTGACCGTGATGCTGCACTAGAACGATCGTGAAGGCAAGGCAGGTACTGGCATTCATCCTGGGAGTGTTCCTGATGCTGGGGGCGGCGTGGGCCGTATTCCCGGCGGAAGGGGTGCGCATCGGAGGAAAGACGATGCGGTTCGCTTCGTACGCGGGCCGGCAGCAGGCTGCGACGAAGGAGAAGGTGGACGTGGATGCCGTTCTGGACGCTTTGGAAAACCGTTTTGCCCTGCACGAGGACACGCTTGCCTTCTACAAGTCGTTCTTCTTCGAGAATCCCGACCGGATCTACCTGCCGGGGGATGACTATACGTTCTTCGACCCGCTGTTCCGCTCCTTCGAGCGGGCCCGGCGCTCGGGGAAGACCGTGCGGGTGGCGCACTACGGGGATTCGCAGATCGAGCTGGACCGCATTTCGTCCAACCTCCGGGAGGGCCTGCAGGTGCGATTCGGCGGCAGCGGGACGGGGATGTTTCCCGCCCTCACCACCACGCCGATGGCTTCCGTTTCCCGCTCGTCTTCCGGCGGATTCGTCTCTTATACGATGTTCGGCGATTCCACCACGCGGCGCGCCGGTCACCGGCGTTACGGCCCCCTCGCGCAGGTGACGGGCTTCAGCGGGGACGGCACCATCAGCCTCCGGGCCCACCGGCAGAAATCCACCCTGGACCATGTCCGCCACTTCCAGTCCGTGTCCATCCTGTACGGCCGCGCGTCGGAGAAGTTCACCGTGACGGTCCGGTCCGACACCCTCCGGCCGGAACCGGTCACCCGGACCCGGGACGGGGTGACCTGGACCACCTGGACCTTCCCGAGGCCCGTGGAAAAGGCTACCCTCAAACTCTCCGGCAGCGCCGAGATCTATGGCGTCTCCACCGACGGGGGCGCGGGCGTGACTGTGGACAACATCCCCATGCGGGGCAGCACGGGCACCATCCTCACCGGGATCGACAAGCCCCTGATGAAGGCCGCGTATGACCTGGACGGGACCGCGCTCATCATCCTCCAGTTCGGAGGAAACTTTGCCCCGGCGGCGACCTCCTCCAAGGCCATTTCGGGCTACATGGACAAGGTCCGCACCCAGATCGGCTATTTCCGGGAAGTGGCCCCGGGGGCGAAGATCCTGTTCATCGGACCCTCCGACATGGGGACGGTCTCATACCGCCGCCTGCCGGAACTGGTGGATTCCCTGAGGGCCGTGTCCCTTGCGAGCGGGGCGGCGTACTGGGACCTGTTCCGGATGATGGGCGGGAAGAACTCCATGGGAGAGTGGGTCCGGCACAAACCGGCCTATGCGGGGCCGGACTACATCCATTTCACCCCGGCGGGGGCCCAGGTGGTGGGCGAAACCCTGGCCCGGTCCCTCCTGACCTATTACGATTTCTATGACCTGCGGAAGACCCTCCCGGCCGCCGCGGTCCAGCAACACATGGGAAGATGAAACGTTTGCTCCTCCTGTTGACCCTCCTCGCGGCAGTCTGGCCCTCCGATGCCCAGAACCGCTTCCACCGCCGGATTCCGTCGATGCCGTATGCCCGCGTGCAGCGGAACGCCCTCCAGTTTCCGGGTGGCGCCTCGGCCGATTTCGATGCATTCCTCCGGAAGCTGGACACCCTCGTGGTGACCGGCCGCGGGGATGTCCGGATCCTGCATATCGGCGGATCCCATGTCCAGGGCGGCACCTGGACCAATACCCTCCGCAAGAACCTGATGGCCCTGCGCTACGGCATGGACGGCGGCCGGGGACTCGTGTTCCCTTATTCCGCCGCGGGGACGAATACGCCCATGGGCTACCAGACCTCCTATACGGGCACCTGGACCTCCAGCCGCTGCCTCAAGCCGGAGACGGTGACGGGTCTGACCGGCATGACCGTCTCCACGGCCGATACCGCCGCGACGGTGTCGCTGGACCTGCTTCCGGAGGAGCGGAAACTGTGGGACCTGCGTTTCACCGTCCGGTCGGCCGATATCCTGGGTTACGGCGACCTGGAACCGGTGATCCTGTCCGGGCGGGACACCGTCCGGGGGCAGCAGCTGGGCGAGCGCTGGCACTTTGAGCTGCCGCACTACATGGACTATCTGCGCATCGGCTTTGTGGGCTTCCCGGGCAAATACACCATCAAGGGCGTCTACCTGGACAATCCGGCCAACGGGCTGACCGTCAGCGAGGTCGGTGTCAACGGGGCGGCGACCTCCTCCTTCCTCAAGTGCGAGGATTTCACGCGCGACCTCCTTTTGGTCAAGCCCGACCTCGTGATCTTCTCCATCGGCATCAACGACCTCCAGGGCGCGGACTTTGACGCCCGCCGGTTCGTCTCCAACTACGGCAGACTGGTCCAGATGGTGCGCCGCGCGAATCCCCACTGCGCCTTCCTGTTCACCTCCTGCAACGACAGCTGGAAGGGCGGCCGGTCCAACCCCTTCGGCGCCCGGGCCGAGCAGGCCTTCGAGGAAATCGCCGCCGGCTGTGACGGGGCCTTCTGGGACCTGTACGAAATCATGGGCGGCTCCGGGTCGATGGATGCGTGGGTCGGCGCCGGCCTGGCCCGGGCGGATCACATCCACTTCACCCCCGAAGGCTATACCATCCTCGGAAACCTCCTTTTCAACGCCCTGATGGACACGTACGCGGCGAAGGCCCGATGACGCTCCCGGACATCATACGGGAGTTCCTCCAGGCGCTGTTTTCCTTTGACAGCGCACACCCGCTGCTATTCACCCAGTTCTACTTCTGGGCGTTCTTCGCGCTGGTTTTTGCGGGATTCTCGCTGATCCATTCGAAGCCGCTGCTGCGGAACGCGTACCTGTTTTTCGTCAGCCTGTTCTTCTACTACAAGACGAGCGGGGTGTTCCTGGTGCTGCTGCTGTTTGTTGTCACGTACAACTATTTCGCGGCCCGTGCGCTGCACCGTGCCCGGCCGGGCTGGAAGACCTTCTGGGTCGTCCTGTCCGTGGTGGTGGACCTCGGTGTGCTGGCCTATTTCAAGTATGCGTATTTCATTGCGGATTTCCTCGGCGACCTGTTCGGCCTGACCATCGAGGTACGGGACGTACTGGGGGAACTGGGGAATGCGCTGACGGGTTCTTCGGTGTTCCGGGTCGATTCGATCATCCTTCCGGTGGGCATCTCCTTCTTTACGTTCCAGGCCATCAGCTATGTGGTGGACGTGCGGCGGGGGAAGGTGGAACCACTGCGTAACTTCCTGGAATTCGGATTCTTCCTGACCTTCTTCCCGCAGCTGGTGGCCGGGCCCATTGTCCGGGCGCCGGAGTTCTTCCCGCAGCTTCGGAAACCGTATAACCTCAGCCGCCGGTGGTTCGGCATCGCCGTGTTCTGGATCCTGAACGGCCTGGTGAAAAAGCTCGTCCTTGCGGATTACCTCGCCGTGAACCTTAGTGACCGGGTGTTCGGGAACCCGCTGCTGTACACAGGGTTTGAGAACCTCGCCGCCCTGTTCTGCTACTCCCTCCAGGTCTATGCCGACTTCTCCGGCTACACCGACATCGCCACCGGCGTCGCCCTCCTGATGGGCTTCCACCTGCCGCAGAACTTCAATTCCCCCTACAAGGCGGAGAACGCCCAGCAGTTTTGGCGCCGCTGGCACATGTCCCTCTCCCGCTGGCTCAGGGACTACCTGTATATTCCGCTGGGCGGAAACCGGAACGCCACCTGGGGCTCGTACATCATCATTTTTGCCATTGCGGTGATCGGTTCGTTCCTCTCCGGGTCATGGTGGGTCGCCTTCGCCGTGGCGCTGGTGACGCTTGCTGTCGTCCTTTACGGCTGGCTGCGGCCGGACAGCCGCAAAATGCTCCGCACCCATGTCAACTCCATGGACACGATGCTTCTCGGCGGACTTTGGCACGGGGCGAGCTGGAATTTCATGATCTGGGGCGGGCTGAACGGCATCGGGCAGATCATTTACAAGGTCTGGGCGAAGTGGAGCCGGCCGTTCCAGGCCGCCTTCATCTGCGCGCTGAGCGCGCTGATGTACGGCCTTTCCGTCTGGGCGCCCGCTCCGGTGTGGAACCTTTTCTTCGTCTGGACCCTTGTCCTTGCCGCCGGCACGCTGGTGAGGCTGGGGTATTTCCTGGCTTGCCGTTCTTCCCGGCCTGACCGGGAATCTCCTGCTGCGAAATGGATTTCGAACGCCTGGGCCGTCTTCCAGACGTTCGTCTTCATCACCTTCACCCGCCTGTTCTTCCGCAGCGGATCCAACCTGGATCCGGCCCTGGCGAACGAGGAGGCGTGGAACACGGCGAAACACATGGTTACCCAGATCGGATCTGCCTGGGACCTCTCGCTTGTCCCCGCGATGCTTCGCCAGCACGCTCCGGTCCTTGCGGTTTTCGCCTTCGGCATGCTCATCCACTGGCTTCCCGATACCTGGAAGCGCCGCTACCGGGTCCGTTTCGCGGCGCTCCCGCTGCCCCTCATGGCCCTCGCCGTGGTCCTCGTGGTCTTCTTCGTTTACCAGTTCATCACGGCTGACCTGCAGAGCTTCATCTATTTCCAGTTCTAGACGTTTCCTGGGCTGGTGCACCTCTCGGAGGTGATTACGTTGATACTCAGATGCTTAACGTTGAAGAGGTGCACCGCCAGGTGCACCTCTTGACTATTAACCGGCTAATAATCAGATTCTTAGCTCCTCTTTTAGAACAGCTTCTTGAAGAGGCTCTTGGCGGCCTTCGCCAGGTCGCCGGCCGTCTGGGCGTTCTGGGCTGCCGTCTTGGGCTTCGGGGGGACGTACTGGTCCACGAAGAACGTGACGTTGATCCAGCCGTCGTAGGCGGCGTCGGTGCGGTTGAAGGACCAGCAGACTCCGTCAATCAGCTTGTAATACGTGTCGGCGTTCAGGTCCAGGGGGTTGCTGCCCTTGGCGACGAAGCCGGCGGTGCGGAGCTTTGCGGTGTACAGTTCCACAAGGTAGGGGCGTCCTTTCAGGGTCAGGCGGAAGACCGGATAGCCGTTCATGGGCGTCTGTTCTTCCATTTCGAAGCGCTCGCCGCCCACGTCCCAAACGGGGAAGGCGGGGAGGTTCGCCTCCCAGTTGTCAAAGACGGCCTTCTCGGCGGCGGCGCGGTTCGCCTCCTCGGCTTCGGCTTCCTTCTTCGCCATGGCGACGGCGCCGGAGAACATGGCGCCGAAGCCCTTCAGGGCGTCGAGGGCCTGCTTCTGCTGCTCTTTCTGCTCTTCGGTGAGCGGGGCGGCCTGCGCGGCCTCGCCGGATTGCTCTGCGGCGGCCGCAGCTTCATTGACGGCTGATTCGGCCTTTTTGGCCACATTGTCAATTACTTCCGCCTGCTTCTGCGCGAGGTGCTCCGCAGCCGGGGTCACGACCTTTTTTGCGGCCTCTCCGACCGCCTTCCCGATGGCGTCACTGACCGCCCCGGAAAGAATGTTTCCCAAAAGTCCCATGGTATCTTACTTCTTGATGAATTCCACGCGACGGTTCTTCGCCCGGCCTTCCTCGGTCTTGTTGTCGGCCACCGGCTCGTGCGAACCCTTGCCCACCGGACGCAGGTTGAACGGATCGACGCCCTGCTCCTCGAGGGCCTTCACGACGGCCTCGGCGCGCTGCTGGGAGAGCGGATCGTTGATCTTGTCGGAGCCCTGGTTGTCCGTGTGGCCCTGCACCTCGAAGCGGGCCGTCGGATTCTTCTTCATATACTCGGCCACCTTCAGGATTTCCTCCATGGACTCGGGCTTCAGGGTCGCCTTGCCGGTCTCGAAGAGGATGTTGTTGGTGACGAACTTGCCGGTCTCGGCGATGGCCTTTTCGACGGCGGCGGCAGCGGCGGAAAGGTCGGTGGTCTTCTGCGCATAGAGGTCCACGCCGCCCTTGGCGAGCACCACATTGGTGAAGCCCCGGTACTTGTAATCACCGCCCTGCCAGAACACGAACCAGCCCGGCGCTTCCATGTTCGGGATGTTGAAAATACGGACACCGTTGATATAGACCTTCAAAGCCCGCTTGTTGAACGAAACGGCGAAATGGTTCCAGGCGTTCTTCTTGACAATCTTGTTTCCAACCAGGTCCCGGGATTCGCCGCCGATATAATCCGCATCTCCGGAGAAATTGGGTTTCCGGACTTGATAGTTGATGTCGCAGCCATCATCCCAGG
>Ga0310690_10003702_pt1 | contig 22612 bp, 18 predicted proteins | sample AusTroGonzalo_MG_2_FD_207661 | JGI IMG/M metagenome (GOLD analysis project Ga0310690, IMG submission 207661) | Bovine rumen microbial communities from tropical cattle in Woodstock, Queensland, Australia - Gonzalo_04 (v2) (version 2) | ecosystem: Host-associated > Mammals > Digestive system >... | reverse complement strand
CTTAACTTCGCGTATGCCTCTACAATGGCGATGGTAGTCTCCACCGCTTTCTGGCTTTTCAGAATTGTGGCTAACATGTAGAGGCCTTTTTCTGTGAAAGCCTTGGGAAGTTGACGCGTCATCTGCATTTTTGTGGTCGAAAATTTCGACCGCAATTTCATAAATTCTTGATTGTCAATCTGTAAAACATACCCTTTAGGGAATTTCTCTGGGTTATTGCTGACCGCCTCATTAATACGTTTCGTTTCCACTCCGTACAGTTCGGCCACATCAGAGTCCAAAATCACCTGCTGATTCCGCAGGGTGATCATCTTGTTTTCTACTTCAACAATGTTTGTCATAACACTTAATTTAATGATTATAAACTGTTTTGTTAACACGGCAAATATACAACAATAAAATACATTTGTCAATAGTTTTGAAAATTTTCTTTAACACTGAATGTCAATCGGTTGTATAAATGGATTGATATTATTTTTAATAATAGTTAAATAATCAAACGTGTTTTTCGCAGGATTTTGCGGAACGAAAGCGCAAAACGAACAGACAGTGTGAAACGTGAAATGCATTTGCAAGTGCATTTCGCAAATCGTAAACCACAAATCGCCTAAAATGGATTCTCGGCACAGTGCCACGTTTTTGCACAGTCGCTTGATATTTTTGCTGCCGTATTCAAGCCGAACATTAAAAGAAAAAAGCCATATGACCAATCAGATAAATCAGGAAATCATTGAGATCCGAAAACAGTCGAACGCGGACTATTTGCGGAAGCACCTTAAACAATGTGAGGATAAAATTTCACGTCTTGCCTCTGAAGAAAAGGACGGAAAATTGTACTTTAATCTTCGTAATGAAGAAAGAATAGTGGAATGTCTTGAAATCCGTCGTGCATTGCTAAACCGATTATTTGAGTTAAACTATTCAGAAACTAATTTCCAAGCTTTAGAAGCAACCAACAATCAGCTCGTCAAGATGGAAAAGAAAGCACTTGAAGCACACAGGAAAAAGTATGAAAAACTGATAATAGAGAATCCTAATAACTCACTCCACACTCTTTTGATATATCGCAATAATTACCAAAACCCACAACTAATCATCAAAGAAGATGACGATTTTTACGGTTCAAGGTGGAACAATATGATAGAGATTCTCTACACATTATTCTATGTAAATTTTAACTATTTGTATAATTACGATTGTTGGGACGACAAAATTGACTCTTACAAATATCAAGAACTTTTAGAAATTGACCTGAACATTCCCGATGCAATATCGTTTTGTTTCACTTTCCGTGGGCTTTCCAGCCACCAGCATTACAGTATTCCAGACATTATGCGTATGACAACCTACTATATCTGCCAGGATGCGATTTTGAATTATCCTATATCCTTGATTTAATATAGTTATACTTGTTGAATCCAAAATTAATTCATGCACAAACGCACACATATTCATCGCACCTTTTAACCTATTTTAATAAACATACGAGCAAATGAACAATAAAAAAAGTCAGGAAATTATAAAAATACAAAAGCAATCGGATACGAATTGTTTGCGAAATTATCTAAAACATTGTGAAAGTGAGATTTTGAGTCTTGCCTATAAAGAAAACGATCGTGAGATGGTCGAAATAAGTGACCAGGACAAAATACTGGAAAAAGTCGAAATTCGTTGTGCTTTGCTAAATCGGTTGTTCGAATTGAACTTTTCGGAAGCTTATTACCAAGATTTAGTGGCAATCAACAATCGACTTGTTCAAATGGAGAACAAAGCTTTGGATATCCATAAGAATAGATACGAACAGTTTGTGACAAGCCACTCAGATTATAAATTAGACACCTATTTGTCATTTTGCTATGATGATAATAAAACACAACTCATCGTTAGGGAGGATGATGGATTTTACAGTTCTCAGTGGTATTACATGATAAAGATTCTTTCACGGCTAAGTGCGGGCTTGACAGACGATTTATATGGTTGTTGTGATTATATAACTGACGACCATAAGTTTGGTTCGCCTTATAAAGAGCCATGCGAAATCGACATTGCACTTCCCAAGGCGATCCCATTTTGCTACACCTTATGTAAACTTTGTAACCAGCAGTATTACAGCATTCCGGACATCATGCGCATGACCACCTATCGTATCTCTCAGACTGAGTATTTAGAGCAACCGATATATTTGCATCATACTCCTATGTGACTATAGAAGAATCTTTCATAAAAATCTATTAAGATATCATGCATGAAAACTGCTTAAGAAAGAGTTCATGAAGGCCAAGCGGAATTTGTGGATTGAAACCGCCGCCATCGAGGAATTCGACAAAGTATGGCACGGAAGCGAATGCGAGAAGTGCCAGCGGAGGAGCGTGTGTCCGGACCCGATAGTGTGACAAAACAATACAGATACAAACAGTAGGCACTACTAAATTGTAATAGGGACTATATCCTCTTCAGTGCTTGTATCAATGAAATAATAGTATCGATAATGTTGAATTCGAAGTACATCAGGGATACTATATCTAAGAAATGTGCACATTGCATAGAATAGTTTGCACACATCCGTTCCATTCAACTGAACGACATCAGGCAGCAATCGTGGACCATCTAAATATTCATTGTTACATGTTAAACCGACGTTTTTAAAATGTTTACCAATAATCCAAATCATTTCTTTCCAATGAGATCCATAAAAATCATCCTCATCCATTTCTAATAATGTATTCGTGTCACTAAATGCAGTATCAGGACCGATATCTGTTTGCCAACCAAAAGAGCCTCCATTCCTTGTGTGTGTTTGAGACACATATTGGTATAGTTGCGTATGCCTCTGGTGAAAATTTTCTGTTAGTTGAGTTAATCGATTATTTACTTCATGAAAACGTTGCTGTTCTTTCTCTGTAGCGTGCAAGTAAAACATTCGGTTCAAAAATGCAGCACGTTCCTTTAGCAAGTAAAATAATCTATCCCAATCATCTACTTGGCAATGATTATTGTAGGGTTTTCCTATACGGATAATCTCTTTCTCACAAATCAACAATTTTTGTTTGAGGAGTTCTACTTCTGCTTTTTCTTTGGTATTCATAAGGCAATCGCTTTAATATTATATTTTAACAGGAATGACATCGTAATTAAAGGGTACACGAACAGCATAGTTGTACTTGAAATGTTGAATACGAAGTACATCTGGTATACTGAACTTAATTGAACAAAGAGCATAAAACAGGTTGCAGACCTCAATGTCTTTCAGCAATAAAGTGTCAAGCCACTTGTCAATATTTTCATGTCCAATGTAAACCTCCTCGTTGACACAACGCATACAATCATTTTCTGAATTGTCCATGATAATTTTGAACATGTCACCCCATCGTGAACCATAGAAATCATCCTCTTCCATCAACATAAGATTGTCCGGTTCACTTATTTCAGGACTGACACCAGTTATCCAATCCAACGCACCTCCATCCACTGTGTGTACCTGAGACATGAATTGATACATTTGAAGGTGCCACTGATGGAAGTCTTCCGACAGGAGTATAAGTCGTTCATTTACTTCTTGAAATCGTCGTAACTCATGTTCGGTAGCATGTAAACAGAACATTCGGTTAAGTATTTTTGCCCGTTCGTCTATCAAATAAAAAATATGTTGTTCAGCCTCACCAACACTTATTTTCTCAATGTTGATGAGCTCATCTTCACAAACTTCCAATCTGAGTTTGAGAACCTTGATTTCTGCTTCTACTTTGATGTCCATATAATTATCGATTCGTTTTACGGTTGCAAAAATACAAAGCGGGAGTGCCAAATCGTGGCACTCCCGCTTGAAAAGTCGTACTGTCACTATTCCTAGTCCCTATGGGATTTTGTGAAATACGGATGCGATTTTAGAAACTCGCTGTATGCGAGAACCATTTCATCATAATCAAACCCCGAATAGCTTGGATGATACGTATTGATGGCAAGTTTGTTTTTGTCTTTGTCATAATAGATCCATTCACCTATTTTATCTCCTTTTTCTTGCTTGAAATCATAACCAATGGTATTTAAGAAATTAAGCATCAAGTTCCCTGATTCTTCATTATTCTCTGAATACCCACAACATACAAATATATCCGCATCCAAATTGAGAATCTGTCGCTTCAAAAAATCTGAATCTATTTCTATGGCTTTTCTTAAAGATGAATTCGAACAAGAAGAATATCCAACTTCTTTTTTGCAATTGATTCGAGCAAATATTCTATCATTCAACAATTTCAGAACCTCTTCATCAATGATGTCCTCATAGTAAATTGGATTATTTGGGGTGGTGTTTATAATACCATACAAGGAGTAGGCTATATTCCTGAAGAATGAATTTTTTGTGTCCAGATACTCTTTGTATTCTTCTTTCGGATATCTATATGACTCACTTCGCACATCCCACGCATAATCATCATTAGTATTTTGATCTTTGGTCAAATAAAGGATTCGCAATGGTTCGTTTGTCCACAGTTCGTTTTCTTTTTCACTTTTTTCACGTTTCCATCGGAATCCAGTTTTCCCATTCTCGAATGATCTTGGTTCAGGCTTAACATCTCCCTTATACATTATTCCGTCTGGAGCAAAATAATCTCGAAGATTTGTACAAGTTGGGTATCTTGTTTGGTTATTATTCACATACCAATCACACCATTCTTTAAGAATGCGTTCATTCTCTTCAACATAATCTTTCATGACTGAAATATTTTATTTATTGAACATTTTTCCGCTGCAAAAATACGTTTTTCCCAAGACACCTAATCATATCTTCCTCAAAACCACGTCCACAGGCATGTTAAGATGGTAGTCGTAGCCGTAGGTGGTCATGCGGAGAAGGTCGGGGATGGAGTAGTCGATGTGGGTGCAGAGCGCATGGACTAAATAGCAGATGCAGATGTGTTCAAACTGCGGGATGCAAAGCGGTCCTTCAGCCCATGTGGTTCCATCGTCCAAGTTGTAGATGTCATTTCCCCAATACGATTCGGCATCTAACCTGTTGTAGTATTGGATGGTCCACAGCATTTCGTTCCAACGCGAACCATAGAAGGCGTCATCCTCCATCACGTGAAGTTGTGGATTGTCGGAATCGTGGTAATAGTTGAGAGTAGTCTCCAACTCAAACGGCTTACCACTCAACGTATGAAGGGCGGATATTTGCTCCTGAAGGGCACGGTGTCGCTGGCGCATTTCCTTCGATAGTTGGAGCAGCTGCTCGTTAACCTCCTCAAAACGACGCACTTCCGCATCGGTGACATGCAATGCGAACATCCGGTTGAGTATCCAACAACGTGTGGAGAGGTGGTCTCGCACCAACTCTTCCCGTTCTTCAATGAAACGGCATCCGTCAAACGGTTTTGCCAGTCGGATTATCTCCTCCTCGCACAAACGCAGCCTTTGTCTCAGCACATCTGTATCGGTTTCTTCGTCAATCGATTTCATTCTCATCTTTCTGTTTTATTTCTGCTGCAAAGATAAATCACAGATGTGCCAAAACACAGCACAGTATATATCGTTATACTACCGCTTCCTCTTCCCCTTATGCCTCTTCCCAATCTCCTTCCCAATCCGTTCCATCTCCGAACGTAGGGAGGCGGGCTCTAACACTTCCACTGTTTCGCCCATGGAGAGGAGTTCCTGCACAAGGTCGAATGAGGGACGCAAATAGTAGCTGAAGATGGTGTGGTCTTCGGTGCGTTCCAGCTCTTTTTGTGAGTGGTGCAAGGGGAGGGAACGGAGGTAGTTTGCCTGATAGTTGTCCACTTTTAGCTTGATGACCTGAGGCTCTTCGTCGCTGAGGATGATACCGAAACAGGTGGAGAAATAGGCGCTTGCGTTGAAATCCTGCGGTAGGGTGAAGTCTTCGAATTCGATGTCGATGTTCAGGAAGCGGTCAAGGGCGTAGATCTTCAGCGGGGAGTCGCCGTATTTTCCCAGCAGGTACCAGCGACGTTTGAAGACCTTCAGCGCGTAAGGCTCCACATGGTAATAGCTGGAGTAGTTGTCGCCATCGAACCAGAACGGGCGGTAGTCGAAGGTGATCATCTTACCGTCGCGCATCGCCTCCAGGATGGTGGAGAGGAACTCGCCGCCGGAGGGGTTGTCCTCCAGCAAGATACGGTCGCGCAACTGGGCACTCTCGTTGATGTGGTTGTTCACCGCCAACGTCTCGAACATCCATCGTTGGAAGCCCGAAGCGTCGGAAATGTCCTTGTGATCGACAATGTAGTAGCTGTTGCTGAACTTGTGGCAGCCGATTTCAATGCCGAAAATGTCCCAGATGTCCTTCTTATGGTTCATGAAAGTTCGTCTATAGTATTTGTCACCATCAGACATTTTCCAATTGCTTTTCCATTTGTCAGAAATTTCACGAAGTGTGATACCCGACGCTCCTGCTTGATATATGGTATCCACCAACCATATATACCTGTTAATCAAATTCTTGCTCATAACATCATTGTTCTTGACGCGGCAAAGATAAGCAATTAGTGTGAAAAAATATGGCACAGTGGTTGAAAAATCTGAGAATGGCAACCACCTCTTTTTCCTTTGCAAATCACACAAATATATTTCTTACTTTTGCGCCGTTATTCGTATTCAACAATATGTTACAAAAACTCTTTGGGTTTGATCCTAAAATACATAGTGTTAAGACGGAAATAGTGGCGGGTATCACCACTTTCCTGACGATGGCCTACATTTTGGCCGTCAACCCCAGCATTTTCAGTGCTTTGAACGAGCAGGGGATGCCTACCGATTCGGTGTTCACCACCACCGCGCTGGCGGCCATTGTGGGCACACTCATCATGGCGGTTTACGCCAAGAAGCCCTTCGCCCTCGCCCCCGGTATGGGACTGAATGCCTTCTTCGTCTTCACCGTCTGCCTCACCATGGGCTATTCGTGGCAGTTTGCCCTCACCGCCATCCTGCTGGAGGGCATTCTCTTCATCATCCTCACCATCACCAACATCCGGCAGGCCATTGTGGATGCCATTCCCGCCTCGCTGAAATACGCCATCGGAGCGGGCATCGGACTCTTCATCGCGTTCATCGGGTTGCAAGATGCCGGCATCATCGTGGACGACCCCGCAACGCTCGTCGCCCTCAGCGAAGCCAAAAACGGTCCTGTGCTCCTCTTCATCATCGGAATGGCCATCACCTCCATCCTTGTGGTTTTGAAGGTGAAAGGCGGCATCCTGTTCGGTATGCTGGCCACCACCGTCATCGGCATCTTCTTCGGGGCCACCCATATCGACCATGCGGTGGCGATGCCCGCCTCCATAGCGCCCATTTTCTGCCAGTTCGAGTGGTCGAACATCCTCTCCTGGGATATGCTCGTGGTGGTGCTCACCTTCCTTTTCCTCGACATGTTCGACACCCTCGGCACCGTTATCGGCGTGTCGGTGAGGGCCAATATGATCGACAAGGAGGGGCGTGTGGAAGGTCTTAGCCAGATTCTCATGACTGATGCCATCTCCACCACCGTGGGCGCGTGCTTGGGGTCCTGCACCACCACCACTTACGTTGAAAGCGCTTCCGGCGTGGCCGAAGGCGGACGCACCGGATTGACCGCCTTTGTGGTGGTTGTCTGCTTTGTTCTCGCGCTGTTCTTCAGCCCCATCTTCCTAGCCATCCCAACGGCTGCCACCGGCGCTGTGCTGGTCATCGTCGGCGTGATTATGATGTCGCCCATCGCCAAAATCGACTGGAACGACTACCGCGAATCCATCCCCGCGTTCCTCACCTCCGTGCTGATGCCCCTCACCTACAGCATCTCCCACGGCATCATGATCGGCACCATCTCCTATGTGATTATCAACGCCTGCACGGGCAAAATGAACAAAACCAACGCTGTGTTATGGATTCTCGCGATTCTGTTTGTGTTGAGGTATATTTTCTTGTAACCTAAAACAACATTAACTCGTATTTTACGTTATAAAACTATTATAACCTCCAAAGTGAATCTGTTATGAAAAAGCGCGTCCCTTATGTTGCCATATTGTTTTTAGCCTTTGTCTATAGTTCATATGCTCAAATTCAGCATTTTACATGGCAGGACAAACAACGTGAGTATCTTGTTGCTACTCCGGCAAATCATGAAGGGTCGATGCCCGTATTGTTTTTCCTGCACGGACTGGGTGACAATATCACCGTTTGTGACCAAGAATTCAACTTCGCGCAGCTAGCCGAGGATTTCGGTTGGGCAATTGTGGTGCCACAAGCGCTCAGTCAGAGCATTTTCGGCACGATGTGGAACGCGGGACTGATAAACAGCTCTATTGACGATGCAGGTTTTCTATTGGCGCTTCTCGATTCGCTGACGGTGCAGTATCAACTCGACCCCGACAGCGTCTTCTTCACAGGCTTCTCCATGGGTGGTTTTATGACCTATCGCATGGCTATTGAACATGGTGACCGTATCACAGCGTGTGCGCCCGTCAGTGGGCTGATTTCCACTGCGGATGCCGCCGAAACACCGATTACACCTGTCCGTATCCTCCACATCCATGGCACTAACGACAACATCGTAGGCTATAACGGGGTCTCTTTTGGTTCGACGCTCGGTCTCGGGGTGGATGCCATCCTCGATTACTGGCAGGATGCCAACGGTTGCAGCGGTGATCCTGTCATTGACACGCTGCCCGACCGCAAGATTGACGGGCTGCGTTTCATCCGCTACACCTACGATTGCGACACCGATTTGCAGCATTTGAAAGTGGTGGGCGGCACGCACAAATGGTATCACAATGCAGACCTGTATGATGTTGCATACGAAGATGTTATTTACGAGTTTTTTACGGGACACAATGCCCCGTCCAGAACCCCTGCGCGTGAGAAAGTACATCTACTGGTTTATCCAAATCCAACCGCAGGCATCTTCAATGTCCAATTGTTTGAATGCAATTCCCCCAATACCGAAATCCGGGTCTATGATATGTATGGAAAACTAGTGGATGTAATCGTAGAGGCGAATAATCATTCGCCCCTACAGACCGTACAAATTGACCTGTCCCGTCACCCCAGCGGCGTTTATTTCGTGCGCGAACAGAGCGGCGCGATGGCGAAGGTGGTACTGGGACGGTAAAGGCAATAAATGACCGTAGAGACGGTGTGCACACCGTCTCTACATGGACACTAATTTCTCGATTTCTTCTTGTAATTTCTCCGACACGGGCACTAACGGTAACCGCAACGAGTTGTCGATGAGACCCATAGAGGCCATGATGGCTTTCACGCCGGCAGGACTGCCCTCTTTGAAGCAATCGACGGTGAGCGGCACCAACTGCTGGTGGATTTTGCGCGCATCGTCCAACTCATGATCCATGATGTGGTGTACCATGTCGGCCACTTTTGAAGGGAACGCGTTGGCCATCACGGAGATAAGTCCGTCAGCACCAGCAGCCATGAGCGGCAGGGTAAGCAAATCGTCACCGGAAATAACTAAGAAACCATCGGGACGTTTGGCGAGCAGCTGCAGAATCTGCTTCATCATACCGGAAGCCTCCTTGATACCCACCACATTGGGACACTCCTCGATGATGCGCAGCGTGGTAGCCGCCTCCAAGTTACAGGAAGTGCGAGCCGGCACGTTGTAAAGAAACACCGGCATATCGGTGGCAGAGGTAAACGCCTTGTAGTGAGCGATTAAGCCCGCTTGCGAAGGTTTGTTGTAGTAGGGGGTAACCGTCAGGATGGCATCCACATCAAACTCGGCCAGGTGCTCCAGTTTGCGGATCATGAACTGCGTATTGGGACCGCCAAGGCCGACCATCACCGGCAGACGTTTGGCATTGGTGTCTAAAATGCAGCGCAGAACATCGTCCTTTTCGGCAGGGGCAAGGGTAGGGTATTCGCTGGTGGTGCCCATGGCAAGCAGGTAATCCACCCCTTCACCGATGACCTTGTTGACCAACTGCTCCAAGCGTGGGAAATCAATCTGTCCATCGTTTTTGAAAGGCGTAATCAGAGCAACGCCTAAACCTTTGAATGACTGTTGGATATTGGTTCTCATTTGCCTGCAAGTTTTTGGGTGTATGTGAAAGCTGAACCTAAGAATTCGGTGTAGTTTCCGTTTTGAGTCTGAAGGGTAAGGTCATAATGCTGTTGATAGTCAGGACAACTGCCGATGATGAATTTAGAGTGGGCAGTGGCCAGAATATCCTCAATAGGGGCGTGATAACGGTAGTTGAAGTCGAGGAGAATGTCGAAGTCGCGGTTAACGAAGTCTTGCACCTGCACCATGTTGGGTTCGCCGCACCAAGTGAGCTGCTTTTGGCAGAAGTAGTCGGCGGAAAGTTGTTGCAGGCAATAGAACGGCACGTATTTTTCGTCAATGTAGCCGATGAGGTGCACGATTCTTCCTCCTTGTTGTAATTGCGTGAAAATACGGAAAATAGCTTTGTAGGAGTCCTCATCGGTGATTTCGCACAACATCCCCACGGAGTTCGCGTGTACCAACGAGCAAACCTCCCTGATTTTATCGGGTTTCTTGGCGTTGATACGCTTGTGGAGAAAATAGTTCTTTATCCGGGCAAACATAAGAAAATGGTCTTTTCTAAAAAACCTGCAAAGATACAAAAAATGTGGAAAGCGTATTGGAAATAAAAAAACGGGCGGAAATATCTCCGCCCGTTGTATACATTGAAACGTAAAATACGATTATCTAACAATCACCTGCTTGGTGACGCGATTGTTGTGGGTGGTCACGGTCACAGAGTAATTGCCCGGAGCAAAGTCATGGGTGTTGATGGTGACGTGTGTGTCGCCGAAGAGTTTGTCGAACACCTTCTGTCCCATCATGTTATAAATCTCCACACGTTCGATTTGGTCGGAAGAGATTTGCACGAAATCGCTGGCAGGGTTGGGATATACGGAAACCTCGATCTGGTTGTGCTCGTTGACGGAGACATTGGTGACGGTCAGGGTGACGGGCACGATGACGGCAGCGTTCTCCAGGTCGCTGGAGAAGTAGTGCAGCTTGGCTGTTTTGGTATCCCCGACGGCCATGCCGTTGGTGTTGGCGGTCACCGTGCTGTTCACGTTAGCGCCGGCGTTGATACTGCCATTGGCAGGATTGACGGTCAGCCACGGAGTGATGGGTGTGCCGTCGATCTCGCCGCCGAGGCAGAGGTTGTAGTCGTAGTCAGAATTGGTGAAACGGTTGTTCCAGGCGGCACTTATCTTGTACCAGCAGCCAAAATCGTTGGCTGGGTAACCGTCCAAAGCAACGAGGTATGCGCTTTCGGGCTGTGTGAACCAAACTCCGAACCAGAGGTCGCTGCCGTCTATCAAGTAGGGCGTGGTGAGCGGGATGGAGTTCCAACCGCTGTCAGGGACGAACGTCTGTTCATAGACTACGGCACCGGGTCCTGGGTGCAGGAGCGAATTGTTCATGGCATAGACACGGATTTTTGCGGTGGGAAGCGCTCTACTAAAAAAGAAATGGATCTCGTTGAGTGTCTTGCCGATATGCTGCTGAAGGGCGGAGGCGGGGTAGCAGATTGCGAGATCCACATCGGTAGCCCCACTCGTCCAACCGACATACGTGTAAGGGTCGTCGAGATAGTATTGGAGGTTCGTCTCACCTGTGGAGGCGGGGTTGGGGTTCGGGATGTCGTAGGTGGGAATGACGTAGAAGTCAGTACCACCGGTGCCCGTGTTGCCAAGTTCAACCGTTCCTGTTGTCGAGGTGTTCGGGTTTGCGGTAAGAGAGAGGCTCTCGGTGTTCACCGAAAATTCGCCGATGAGGGCAGCGGAGACCTCTGTCACAACAAAGTCATCCACATAGTAAGTGCCGGAAGTGCTGCCGCTAATGGGGGAGCCAGCGTAGAAGTTGATGCCTGCCAGTTGGTTGGTGCCGTTGGTGTTGCCCTGTTGGTAGTGGAACGGCCATGTGTGGACAAGCACGTTGTTGACGGTGAGTGAGGCTTGGTCGTTGTCCATATCCACATCAAACTCGATGGGGAACCAGGCGTTGGTGGGGGAGGAGAAGTTGTACTCGGAGCCGCCCACGCTGAGATAGCCACCACCAGTGCTATGGAAGTAGCATTCCAACGCCCATTGGCTGAGCAGCACGTGCTGGATGTTGAAATAGGCGCCGTTGCCGGAAGAGGGAACGTAGTAGTTGAAGGTGAGGGTGTAGTGCCCCGTAGTGTAGTTGCCAAAAGGATAAACTTGGTCATTACTTCCAGAAATACACAGAGAGTTGGGAACAGAGGCGGCCTGTGCAGTGGAAATCACGCCGTCTTCAGATCCTCCAGGAGCATTATTCCAGGTGGTCCAAGCCGAGTTCGACTGCGCGAGATGGCTGCCTGCAGTATAGGAATCAAAGTTGTCGCTAAACACGACAGTTTGCGCAAAAGCAAAGGACATTGCGGCAAATAAAAGCAGGAAAAGAGGTACAATTTTTTTCATAAGCATTTGATTTTTTAATGATGCGACAAAAGTACATAATTTTTGTTTTATATGTTACACCCCAAAAAGCGAAAAAGAAAAGGGAGCCATTCAGCTCCCTTTCCAAAAAATAAATCACAATTATGAACTAGAGAGCGCTTTTGCGAATACAACGCACGCTCTTTTTATCATTTTTCTGGCTCGGATGGTTTATAAACACTGAGTCACAGTAATATACAAGGTATGCCGAGATCATCGAACCGGAGCTCTGCACCGCATCAGACTCCCAGAAGTGGAAGCCGGTCAGCAGATCCTCGTAACGGTTTTGTGCCGCATTGTAGAAACCACCGCCACGGGCATTGAAACCAGTGCCGTTAGGCGTACCTTGGAAATTCGGCAGCCAGTATGCATTGCTCGGATCTTTCAGCAGGGTGGTGGAACCCACGGCAGAATTCAGATTCGAAACGTCAAGGGTGGAAGGAACAGCCCATCCCTCAGGACAGATACCTTGGACATACAGTGTGCCGTCATCGGCGGTGTACGTTTCGGGAACCGCATTGACGTTGTCGTCTGACACACCGACAGCCGTGTTCCAACTGTAGAGATAGCCGAACTTCTCAACATTCGCCATATTATCATCGTATGCATGGTAATCGCCCACGGTCACGCGCAAGTTCTCGGTAAACCAGCATTGGAAACCGATGCGCTTGTAACGGTAGTCGTATCCTTGATAGGTTATGATACTATCACAAGGTTCATACTGCACCATCACTGTTTGTGAACAAGTGGACACCTGTATGCCGTCCCCGTCGAAGAAACTCCAGGTAACGGTGTGCTCACCTGCTGGCAGCGGGTTGAGGTTCGCAATATTGCTGGAGGCTGTCAAGTAGGATGGAAGAGGTTCGTCATCCATTGTGGGCACGCCCAATTCACTCTCCGGCACGTTCATTTCGCGCGTACCTTCAATGAGTGTGAATGTCTTTGTTTCAGGACAGTCGAAGTTAATCGGCAGGATGGTCAACTTCACGTTGAAAGTAGGGGTGTAGTTGGTGTTTTCACTGCTCACTTGGATGCCGTGTTGCGAAGCCGTCAGTGCCATCACGTATTGGAACGAATTGTCAGTGCAAAGGTATTCGCCCGGTGCAATGCCATCCGTTTCCACATAACCGGCAGTAAGCGATTCACCGTTGACCAATCCGGTGGCAACCAAATTCTCGCAGGTCACCTTAAGCGGCGTTCCATCATACGTTTTGGAAGAATAGTCGGCTGAAGCGGTGATCGTGACAGGACGCTTCTTCAGGTTCACCGTACCGTAGGTGATGGTTCTGGGACCGATGTAACCTTCATTATGCGTGATGCTGTAGGTAAATACGTTGTTATTGGCCGTATCATTGATATCAGCCACATTGGTCACGCCTGCGAAGGTCGGGGTCACGGTTAACACGTCTCCCGTAGGCAAGTTGAACACCTTACCGGTTTCATCAGGAGAAACCGCCTGACCGTCGAAGGTGACAGTATAGTGTTGATACTCACTACCGTGGGGCTGCCCGTCGTAAACAATTGGGGCAGGTGCACCAGCTGACGTCACGGTAATAGCTGCCATATTGCCACTGATACAGAGTTTTCCGATCACGGTATCAATCTGGTAGTTGGACGCATTGAACGTCGAAGTGGGCGTATATACGATCTCGTTATTCACGCAGGTGTTCATGTCGATTGCGCTACCGCTAGTGTGAATATCGGTTACCTCACCCGTCACGAAGCCGTCGCCGGTGATGGTGTAATTGGCATTCGACAGCGGATTGGCATCATACAGTTTCTCGTCGGATGCGGTTTGAATATGAACGATACGTTTGTTGATGGACAATGTACCATTAACGATGCTCACCAGATAATTGCCCACAACAGCTGCAGCTTCAGTTGTGACAGGATCACCGTCAACCGTCGCAATCACGTTGGGTTGCGTGCCATAGTGAGTGATCGTGCTGGACGAGGTCATTGCCACTAAGAAGGTATGCGTGTCGCCTGTTTCGAGTGCAGAGGCAGTGAAATCGCTCTCCGTCAGGGCAGTACCGTCATACTTCTTGTTCGCACTCTTGGCTGTGATGGTGACAGGTTTGGGATTCACCGTGATATTCACCACCTCCTGTTGCTCAGTGCCGCAGCTAGGAGTCAGGGTGCTGGTAGCCGTGAAAGTGACCGTATAGTCACCGGTAGCAGTCGGAGTGCCGGAGAGGATTCCCGTGGAACTATTATAACTCAAACCGTCGGGCAATGTGCTGTGGGTCAATTGGGAAAAGTCGCTATGGGTGACTACGACATTGTCAATGGCTTGACCAAAGACCTTGGTTTGATTTGTATTGGTGACAGAGAGTTCCACCTCGGGGTAAATGGTCAGATGCAAGGTCACTACAGAGTCGCAGCCGGCTGCATTCGTGAAGGTATGCGTGGGTGCCGTTTCCGGTGTATGCGTATAAGTGGTTCCATACCACGTGAACGAACCGCAGGCTGTGGCGCTGGTGTCGCCAGTACTCGGGTGGTTTACCGTCAGGTGCAGCGTCACCACGGAGTCGCAACCAACAGCATTCGTGAAGGTATGCGTAGGAGGTGTCTCGGGCGTATGCGTGTAAGTGGTTCCATACCAAGTGAATGAACCGCAAGCCGTGGCAATGGTGTCGCCAAAACTCGGCGAATTCACGGTCAGGTTCAGTGTCACCACAGAGTCACAACCGGCTGCGTTCGTGAAGGTATGCGTGGGAGCTGTCTCGGGCGTATGCGTGTAAGTGGTTCCATACCAAATGAACGAACCGCAGGCCGTGGCAGTGGTGTCGCCGTAGGTTTTCTTTTTCACAGCAACGCGCACCGTGTCAAAAGCCGTACAACCCAGGTTATCCGTGACCACCACGGTATATTTGCCGTTCATGTCCACACTGGCGTCTGTTATGGTAGGATTCTGATCGGTGGACGAGTAGTTGTTCGGACCTGTCCAAGCGAAACCCTCCACTTCGAATTGGGTTGTGGCGTTGAGCTGGATGTTCCCGCCCTCACATGGGGAAACAGCGGAAGCCGTGACACTTAAGTTACTGCCAATCGTGGAAATCGTGACTCCCTTTTGAGCAGTACATCCGTGTGCGTTCTTCACCGTCACCGTATAGTTGCCTGTTGTCAAATTCTGGAAGACCTCTTCGCCTTGGAAAACCCCGTCGTCAAGGGAGTATAATAATCCTTCGCCTGTCGGGGAGGTTACCGTGATACTGCCGTTGGGTTCCGCACAACTGGTGTTGTCCTCATGCTCGAGTGTTGGGACAGCCGGAACAGGATAAATGGTCAGATGCAGGGTGTCCACCTGCGGACAACCATTGGTGCCCGTATGCTCGTAAAGGTAATTTCCGCTCTGATTGTAGGTCTTTCCATCACCGTTCTCCCAGGTGTAAGACCCGCATTTTTCAACCGTGTAAGCCTGATGGGAAGAATAGTTGATGGTGAGACGCAACGTCACAATCGAGTCGCAACCGACGGCATTCGTGAAGGTATGGGTGGGTGGCGTCTCCGGTGTTTGCGTATAAGTAGAGTCATACCAGGTGAAACTACTGTTGCACACCGTAGCGAAGGTATCGCTTGCGGTGGTGGAATTCACCGTCAAGTGTAAGGTCACAATGCTGTCGGAACTGAACGTGTGTACGTATTCACCGCTCTCCGTAATATGGGTGTGCTCGTACCAATCAAACGTAACGCAGGCCGTGGCAAAAGTGTCCGTAACCGGTCCTTTCTGGAAGGGGGCGATCTTCAGCAAGGTGTTGTGATCGTCTGTTTTCAACAGAAGGTTAAGCGTATCGATACCGTCGGGCAACGAGGAAACATCCAGCATCATCCTTATCTTGTTGACTTGTTCGTCGGTGAGATTATTGTTGTCAATCAATTCATTGATAATATCTTCGCTGGTCAGAAGTCCGCTTTGGATATGATTGATGTCGCGGTTAAACCAGTAGAAATATTCTATGCCCAATTCCTCTTGATCCTGCACCGGCACCTTGTAGAACAGGAAGCTCTGCAGGGCCGCATCCATTCCTTCGCCCGTCTGCACGTTGAGGAAGTGGAAACCGTCACGTAAAGAGGAGACATCCAGTTGCACAGGAGTGCCGTCCAGTTGACCTGTGAAGGGGTCTGAATAGTCCTGGTCGAACCAAAAGGTGTATTTCTTTGCATTACCGGGCTGAACCTCGTCGGCAGGTCTATAGAAGAGGAAACTCTGCAGGGCGGCATCCATTCCTTCGCCCGTCTGCACATTGAGGAAGTGGAATCCTTCGCGCAACGAGTGCACATCCAATAGCAGAGGGTTGCCGTCAAGCGTTCCGGTAGTTTTATTCGTGTAGTCTTGGTCGAACCAGCAGACGTAGTTCTTGGCATACTGAGGCAGAACCTCGTCAGCCGGTTTGTAGAACATAAAACTCTGCAAATCAGCACCCAATCCATCGCCGGTTTGGACATTGAGAATATGGAAGCCAGGACGCAGTGAATTGACATCCAATATCAGGGAATGGCTCTCAAGCAGCGAACCACCCGTACGGTTTGTATAATCCTGGTCGAACCAGCAGGTATAGTTGGCCGTGTACAACTCGGCCGAATCAGCAACGCGATAAATCAGGAACGACTGCGGCGACCAATAACGTCCCGTATCGTCCTGGAATTGGAGATTCAGTGTGTGAAACCCTACCGACAGGTCGCTCATCTCCATCTGTATCTGCCAAACGCCTGGTGCAATGTTGTGGGTTTGGGTGACGTGGCTGTCGTAGTCACGGTCGAACCAGTACTCCAGGGTATATTGCGGCGATTGCGCCTGTAGCGTCAGGCAGAAAAGCCATCCTGTCAGGGCCAGAAACCATCGTTTCATAGCGATAAAGGATTTGGGTTATTGTTGGGAATTGTTTTTGAGTTCGATTTCCACTTGCAGCTCACCGGCGGAAGTGCTCTGCGGGGCCACCGTGACCTTCCCGATCAGCGGGTTACGGACTTTGGGGTCGAAGGGCATTATACCGCCATAAATACCAATTTGCGTGTTATCACTTCCTAAAATATTCGCCGCATCACCTGTCAAATTTAAATCTGTTACGCCGTTGGTGTAACTGGTGCCATCGAAATTTACAAACACTGTATTAAGTCCCTTATAGTTATGCAAATCTTGTTCTGAAAGAGGAGTAGATGATGAATAGTAATTGTTATTACTATTACTAGTGTTGATGCCGATGCAGTGGTGTGAGGAGTATGCATTATTGCTTGCATTTGAGCCAAGACTGTAATATAAGATGCTATTATTAATATTCATAGTGTTCAAATACTGAGCATAATTATATAGTTGTGCCACGCAATTCGTTATTACATGATTGCCTTCCGAACCAAGTTTGTTGAGTATCACGCTGTTTGTAAATTGAGTGTTGTCCAAATAGACATAGTCGTTGCCACTAACCCGGGTGGTAGTTTTGAAATCCTCTATTATACAATTAACAAAAGAAGCATCTCTCAAAACAATTCCGGTATTATTGCCGGGTCCTGTAATTGTCTTGAAATAGCATTTTTCAAACTGTAGGTATCGACCTCTTAAAACCACTGTTTCTGCATGGGAAACACCTTCCATATAAAAGCAAGGTTGTGCTTTATTTACATTAATAGCATATGAATTGAGAAGGATGGTACGTTCTGTGCCCGCATCGGCATCTGAGAACATACCTGCGCCGCGGATGGTGAGAGGTTTGGTGATATTGACGGAATTAAAATTTCCTGGAGACAACGTGATAATGTCTCCTGTGTCTGCAGCTGCATAAGCATTCTGCAACGCCGTAAGTCCGTAAAAAACGGTGATTGTGCTTTCGTGGTTTTCGTTTTCGTGATTAAGGGTGGCCAGCTGTTGCTGGGCGAAGGTGGCAACTGATAAAATCAGTGCGAAAGCGAGAAGTAAAGTCTTCTTCATGTAACATGGTGGCAGGTTATATACCATCTGCCCCGTCGGTTCTTTGATTTAACATTATTTATAAAATATTCTCGTATCTTTTGAACGGCAAACCGAAGTTTGCGTTTTGTTTATAGCCTTTCTAGTAGAAAAATAGGGAAAAAACACCTCTTTTACTAAACGCGCAAAGATAAAAAATAAATAAATGTTAAATTTAAAATATTGTTGCGAAATTAACCACATTTTGTTGCAATGTTGGCCACAAATCAGAGTTGAAAGAAGGGAATCCACGATGCTTTACGCACGCGGAAAACGGAAGGGATGATAGGGGGATTACCTCCAGGAAAACATCACCAGTGCGGCGGCGATGGCGGCGTTGAGGGATTCGGCAGTGTCGCGGCCCTGCGCGGAGGATGGGATGGTGATGCGCTGCGTGACGGTCTGCGCCACCTCGTCGGAGATGCCGTTCGACTCGTTGCCAATGACTACAATGTCAGAAGGTTGAAACTTAAGTGCGCGGATGTCCTCGCCGTTCAGGAAGGTGCCGAGGATGCGGCGACGGGCGCGTTCCTCACGCAAGAAACCGGCCAGCGGACGTTTGTGCACATATACGTGTGCGAATGAACCCATGGTGGCTTGGATGACCTTCGGGTTGTAGAACTCCACGCAATCGGTGGAGCATACAATGTGCTGAATATCAAACCAGTCGGCAGTGCGGATGATGGTGCCGAGGTTGCCGGGGTCGGAAATGTGGTCGAGGGCGAGCACGGGTTGATTGGCGGGAATGTCGGGAAGCTCCGTGCGTTGCTGCGCGATGGTCAGCAGTTCCGGCGGGGTCTGCATCGTGCTGATGCGCGACATCTCCTCGGTAGTAATGATTGTTATCTTTTTGTTTTTCAGCCAATTTTCATTTTCACGGATGGCGTTTTCCGTCGCAAAAATCTCTTCCACCTCAAAATCCGAACCGCACAACATCTCCACACTCTTATACCCCTCCACGAGAAACAGTTGACTCTCATCGCGGAATTTCTTCGCGTGTAATTTACGGATTTGGGATATACGGTTTTTGCTGATCATTTGTCGGTTTATAGGCAATAGGGAAAAGGCAATAGGCAACAGTTGTTGGGTGCGAGGTTTAAAGTTTCAGGTTTAAAGTTTCAGGTTTCAGGTTTCAAGTTTCAGGTTTCAAGTTTCAGGTTTCAGGTTTCAAGTCAAAGTCATAGTCATAGTCAAAGTCATAGTCAAAGTCAAAGTCATAGTCAAAGTCATAGTCATAGTCAAATAGCTCCATCCATATCTCGCCAGCGAACAGCCAACAGCCAACAGCTAATAGCTAACAGCCAATAGCCAACAGCCAACAGCTAACAGCCACCCCCTTCGAACTCCCGAATCAGCCGTTTGTACTCCTCCCGAATCGGAACAGACTGATGGGTGACGCGGTCGAAACCGGAGAGGACGCTGTAACAGGTCGTTTTCACGGTGTTGGTGTTGGTTTCGCGGAGCTGTTGGATCATTTTCAGACTTTTGTGTCCGATCTCCACGATTTTGGTTTCGCAGACCAGCTGGTCGTGGAATTCCACGGGGGCGGCGAAGTCCAACTCTATATGCACCAAAACCAGGTCGAGGGTTTTCCAATCGACCTGGTCCTGTAGCACTTTTTCCAAATAAAAACTCCGTCCGAAGTCAAAATAGTGGCATTGGATGCCGTTATTGACATGGACGAAGGGGTCTAAATCACTCATCCGCACCTGAATGGGAACGGATACACGGAAATCTGTGTTATTGGGAAGTGGTTTAGAGAGCATTGATTTTCTTCATCAAGCCAGATTTGAGGTTGGCAGCTTTGTTCTTGTGGATCATGCCTCTTTTCGCCAGCCTGTCGATCATGGCCGTCATCGTGGACAGTTTCTGGGTAGCTTCACCCTTGTCTTCGATGGCGCGGATGTCTCTCAAAGCGTTACGCATTGTCTTGGAGTAGTAACGGTTTGCTAATCTTTTTCTTTCGTTTGCTCTAATTCTCTTTAAAGATGACTTGTGATTTGCCATTATTTTCTAATTCTTTTTAAATTTTTACGTTCTAAATTTTCGGGCTGCAAAAATAGAATTTTTTCGCACATAATCAACTCGTTGTGAAAAATATTTTTCAACAGATTAAAACAGGGGTGTTGAAAGGGGGTGGAGGGGTGAGGGAAGAGGGAGTAGGGAGTAGGGAAGAGGAAAGTCAATGTCAAAGTCAATAGTCAATGTCAAAGTCAATGTCAAAGGGGCAAGTCGTTAGAGTTTCCATTCTTGCTGGTACGGCACGCCGATACTGTTGAATCCGCTGACACGCAGCACATGTTTTGGGGCATCGTCGAACCAAACCACGCGCACGCTGCCTCCGGAGCTGCTCAGGATGATGCCGCCTTCCACCTGCCAACGGAGTTTTGTAAATCCTTCTTCTTCAAGACAGTAGAGTTGCGGATCGTGGTCGTCGTGCTTCAACTGGCATTTCGATTTCAGTTCAGGGTAGAAGAAATCTTGCATTTTATCTTGGATGAACTGGTAGTGGGCGTTCAGCCGACCGTCTTTCTCCTGGTGTGGGGCGTGACCGCAGCCTTCCAAGGGATAGAGCTTGTTGCGCACATGCAGCGAGTCGAGGTACTCGTGAATGGCTTGGGAACCGTACATTTCGTCGAACAGCATCTCTCCGATTTTGCTTTTCACCTCCGAGAACGGGACGCCTCTGTCGAAGGGCACAATACGGTCGGCGGTGCCGTGGAAGGAGACCATCGGGATGGGGTGACCGTCCAGTTCGTGCAGGTCGTAAACAGCACCCCACATGTTGGCTATCGCCTTGATTTTCACGTTGTCAGCACATTCGTTGCCGGAAGCGTGCAGCGTGCCGCATTTTTTCCGAAGCTTGTGCTTGGTCACAAATGGCGGGCAGTTTTTGTCGTTCATAAACGCAGTGGACAAGGCGGTGATGGAGCCCGCGCTGGTTCCCGCCACGAAGATGTAGTCGGGATCGATGTGGTACTCTTCAGCGTGCGCCACTAAATAGCGGAGCGCGGCGTGCGCATCCTGAATGGCTTGGTAACCACACTGTTGGATGGAGCTTTTGGAGATGGCAAACCCCATCCTGTAGTTCACCGAGGCCACCACATAGCCGCTTTGGGCAAAATGTTCGCACCAGCCCCGCATGTTCTTGGTGCCCTTGTCCCCCACGAAATAGGCGCCGCCATGGAGTATCACAAAGAGCGGGTGCTTTGCAACGCTGTCGTTTTCAGGGATATATAGGTCCAGTAGCAGATTTTGCTGTTTAGCGGAAATCGTCTTAGGAAGCAGTTTCAGAAACACTTTGGTGAAGTTGATGTCGTTCTCCATGGGGTAGCTGGTCCAGAAACCTTTGGCCTGCCCGTATTGCACATCGGAAGTCATGGTGTAGGTGAACTGCGGCTTGCGGTAGCGGCTGGACTTGGGCTCACTGAAGGCAGGCGCTTTGTAGTGTTGGAAGGAGATTTGATGGGTTTTCCCCTGTTCGCCAAGGGTGGTGATAGTGCCGAGAATGGCGGTTGAATCGGCGGCGATGGAGAAGGTTGCCAGGTCGTTGGTGGAGCCGGCGATGAGTCGGTAGCCATCCTTCTCCTTCAGGAGTTTGAACGGTACGGGCGCTGTGCTGTTGGCTAGCGAGTCGATGAGGTAATAATTCCCCGTTACCTTGGCTTTATTGGCACTCTCGATACTCAACACGCACGAATGGTCATCGATTTTGCCCAAGAAATACCCTTTGACTTTGGAAAAGGAGAAGTCGGCATATTCCAAATCCTCCACAAAGCCAACATTCCCCGCCTCTCCTACCTCCTCAATTGGCACTTTCCCCTTATCTTTTGCTTTGTTCTTGCAAGAATTAGAGACAACGAGCAGGCATCCCGTCAATGCCACCATGTACAGGAGCGAAAACAATCTTTCCCGGAAGGACGATATGCCAGCCTTTTTTACCATATCTTCAAACAATGGTGCAAAAATAGAATTTTTTGGGGAATGTGTGGGATTATAATCGGATGATTAATTCATCGAACGCGCGTGGCAAAAAGAATTGTTGATTTATGGTTTGCGGTTGTCGATTGCCGGAGTCCACATTCATGTCATCTTTGCAACAGCCACTCCAATGCCGAAATGATATGTATGGTTTTCCCTTCAATCTCTACATCGCGTGTCGAAGAAAATGCGATGAGAGTCAGATTATTGCAAGAGAGTGCAACTGATGCTTTCACAAGC
>Ga0310690_10003700_pt1 | contig 22623 bp, 18 predicted proteins | sample AusTroGonzalo_MG_2_FD_207661 | JGI IMG/M metagenome (GOLD analysis project Ga0310690, IMG submission 207661) | Bovine rumen microbial communities from tropical cattle in Woodstock, Queensland, Australia - Gonzalo_04 (v2) (version 2) | ecosystem: Host-associated > Mammals > Digestive system >... | reverse complement strand
CAAGTTAAATCTATAATTACAAGAGAATTTAATAAATTCTTTAAAGATAAAAAATGGTTAAAAGATAAAGAAGAAAATTTAACAGGTGATGATATACAAGAGGGTATGTATATTGTATTTAATATCACAGCCCCTAATGTTGCATATGATGCACAAGTTAAATCAACTGTAACCAAATTAGATATGAGTAATTTTGCTACTGTTATTGCAACAAACTTACAATATTGGTTAGCAAATAATGAAAAAGAAATAAAAATAATATTTGATAAAGCGGCGGCTGCTCGAAAAGCAAGAGAGGCAGCTAAATCAGCTCGTGAAAGAGTTAGAGAAAGTAATAAGAAAAAAGAAAAGGCATTAAAATTTGATAGTAAACTTGCTGATTGTTACTCAAAAGATAGAAGTAAATGTGAAATTTACATTACAGAGGGTGATTCAGCCAGTGGAAACTTAAAGTCTGCCCGTAATAATGAATTTCAGGCGGTAATGCCTGTTCGTGGTAAGATACTTAACTGTCAAAAAGCAACATTAGCACAAATTCAAAAGAACGCAGAGATTATGACAATGATAGATGCTTTTGGATTATATATTGATACAAAGACAATGCAAGTTACTTATGACAAGAGTAGTCTTAGATATGGTAAGATAATTATTGAATCTGATGCGGATGTCGATGGCGCCCATATCAAAAATTTATTTTATACTTTTATATGGAACTTTTGTCCACAATTAATTCAAGATGGATATATTTATGCAGGAGTTCCACCATTATATAAAGTAACAATAGGTAAAGAATATAAATATATAAAAAACGATGAAGAACTTGAAGCATATAAGAAAACAATAGGTGATAAAAAAATTCAAGTAAATCGTATGAAAGGTCTTGGTGAAATGTCTGTTGATGAAACAGAAGAAACACTTACAGACCCAAATAATAGAATTATCAAACAAATCACTGTTGAAGATGTAGAGGCGGCAGATGAATTATTTGATGATTTAATGGGAACAAAAGTTATTCCAAGAAAAGAATTTATAAAAGAACATAGTGCGGAAGGAGGATTGTACAATGCAGAATAATGATTTATTAAATGAATTAAGCACCAACTTTATTGAATATGCAGTTGCTGTTAACTCAGATCGTGCAATTCCTGACTCAGCATGTGGTCTTAAACCAGTAGCTCGTAGAATTTTATGGAGTGCTTTTGAAAAAGGTTATACTTTTAGTAAACCGCATGTTAAATCTGCAAAAATAGTTGGAGATGTAATGGGTACATATCACCCACATGGAGATTCATCTATATATGGAGCTCTTGTAAGGTTGTCTCAACCTTGGGTTATGAGATACCCGCTTATAGATTGGCATGGTTCTAATGGTAATATTGATGGTGATGGACCAGCTCATATGCGTTATACTGAGGCAAGATTAGCAAAAATTGCGGAAGATGGAATGCTTAAGGGAATAAAAAAGAAAAATGTTGATTTCATCCCTAACTATTCTGAGGACGCAGAAGAGCCTATTACACTACCCGCAATATTCCCTAACTTATTATGTAATCCAAACACAGGTATTGGTGTTGCAATGGCTTGTAACTTTGCCCCACATAATTTAGGTGAAGTAGCTCAAGCAATATATGATTACATAGATGGTAAAGAACCTATGTTACCTGGTCCAGATTTTCCAACAGGTGGAATTGTTATTAATAAAAATGATATTCCAATGATTATGAAAACAGGACATGGTAGTGTTAAAGTTAGAGGTAGATATAAAGTAGAAAAACAAAATATTGTATTTTATGAAATACCGTATGGAACATCTACTGAGGCTTTAATTGCGGAAATAGGTAAAGTTGCTGAAGAAGAAATTCCTGAAATTGTAAATATTAGAAATGAAAGTAATAAAAAAGGTTTAAGAATAGTTATTGAATGTGGAAAAAATGTTAATCCAGATGCAGTAGCAAATAAATTATTCTTAAAAACTGATTTACAAAGTAGTTTTTCTTATAATCAGGTTGCTTTGATAAATAAAACTCCAACAGAAGTTAATTTAAAAGATTGTATAAAAATATATTTAGAACATAATATTAATTGTTTAGTTAAAGAAACTGAATTTGATAAAAAAGCTGCGGAAGCCCGCTTAGAGATTGTAGAGGGCTTGTTAAAAGCATTAGAAGACATTGATAATATAATTGCCTTCATCAAGAAATCTGAATCAAGTACTGCCGCAAAAGAAGGATTAGTAAAAGAATATAAATTTACTGAACCACAAGCTAAATCTATTGTAGCCATGAGATTAGGCTCTCTTGCTAAATTAGAAAAAATAGAATTAAATGATGAAAAGAAACAATTAATTACAGATGTTGCAGAATATAATAATATATTAAGCTCAAAAGACAAACAAACTGAAATTATTAGAAATAGATTATCTGATTTGGTTAAGAAATATGGAGATGCTAGAAGAACTGAATTGGCACAAATCGAACTTCCAAAAGAAGATAAAGAGGTTGCCACAGTCATTCCTGAAGATGTTGTTGTTATGGTAACTCAAACAGGAGAAGTAAAACGAATTGCTAAATCTAGTTTTAGAACGCAGAGACGTGGTGGAAAGGGTGTAAAATCTGAAGATGATACAATACTTGCCGCAATCATGACTAATACTATTGATAACTTATTAGTATTTACAAATAAAGGTAAAATGTATAAAATATTAGTAGATAAACTTCCTATTGGAACAAATGCTTCAAAAGGTCAAAATCTAGCTAGTCTAATTAATATGGACGCAGATGAAAAAGTGATTGCCGCATGTAGTTTAGATAGAGACAACGCCGCAAACTATGTAGTATTTATTACTAAACAAGGATTATTTAAAAAGACATTAATGAGTGAATATAAATCAATTAAAAAATCAACAGGAACTCAAGCTATTAAACTTAAAGAAGGCGACAGTATTGCAAATGTAGTATTTATGAATGATGAAGAATTCATGATTGCTACTAAACAGGGTATGGCTATTAGATTTGAAACAAGTAATATTGCGCCTATTGGTAGAGTGACATCTGGTGTAAAAGGAATTAATTTAATAGACGGAGACGAAGTTATAAGTAGTTTCCCTATTGAAAAGAATTGTTTAGGCGTTGCTATTGTAGGAACAAATGGTTATGGTAAAATAACTCCACTAGATGATTTTACACTTCAGGGTAGAGGTGGAAAAGGAGTTAAATTAGGTCAAACCATTGCTGGTGCCGCAATAGTTAAAACAGGAGATAGTTTGCTATTAATCGGATCCCCTAATAGCATATGTGTTGAGGTTAGTGAATTACCAACCCAAGCAAGAACTACTATTGGAAATAAATTAATTAAAAACGAAGTAAAAAAAATTGTTAGATTATAACAATTTTTTTTATTGACTATCATAAAAAAATATAGTATAATAATAATGTAAATAAAAGGAGATTGTGTATGGAAGAAAAAATACAAAAATTGATTGATAAATTAAACTACTACACAAAACTTTATGATGAAGGTAGACCAGAAATATCAGACCAAGAATGGGATGATATGTATTTTGAGTTACAAAAATTAGAAAATGAAACTGGAATATATTATGGAGATAGTCCAACTCAAAATGTAAACTTTCAAGTAGTCAATCAATTAAATAAAGTTACTCACAATCATCCTATGTTATCTCTTGATAAAACAAAAGATAAAGATGTAATTAAGTCATTCATAGGAAATAAAACACATCTTGCTATGGCTAAAATGGATGGATTAACTTGTTCATTGCGTTATCTTGATGGCAAATTAGTGTCTGCGGAAACCCGCGGAAATGGTATTGTTGGAGAGGATATTCTTCATAATGCTTTACAAGTCAAAAATATTCCTCATAGAATTGATTTTAAAGATGAATTAATTGTTGATGGAGAAATTATTTGCACTTATAATGATTTTAAAGATTTTGAGGCAGAATATAAAAATCCAAGAAATTTTGCTTCAGGAAGTATTAGGTTGTTAGATAGCAAAGAAAGTGCAATGAGAAAACTAACATTCGTAGCCTGGGATGTTGTAAAAGGTTTAGAGGATATTGAAACATTATCAAGTAAATTAATTATGTTAAAATACAATCTAAATTTTACAATAGTTCCTTATATTTGTGATAGTGATATAGAAAATTCTATTTCATATGTTACAGAAAAGTCAAAAAAATTAGGCTATCCTATTGATGGACTTGTATTTAAGTATAATCTATGCACAGATTATATAGCCGCAGGCCGCACAGACCATCATTTTAAAGGTGGTATGGCTTATAAATTTTACGATGAAGAATATGAAACAACTTTATTAGATGTTGAATGGACAATGGGTAGAACTGGAGTCTTAACTCCAGTTGCTATATTAGACCCTATTGAAATAGATGGAACTGAAGTATCAAGAGCAAGTTTACATAATATCAGTATTATGAAAGAATTAGGAATAAAATATCAAAACACTAAAGTAATGGTATATAAAGCAAATATGATTATACCTCAAATATCAAAAGTATTACCTTATGACGCTGAAAAAGCAAGTGTCATAGAAATTCCTGAGGTCTGTCCAATATGTGGCGGCAATACTGAAATAAGAAAAGACAATGATAGTGAGATGCTATATTGCACAAATCCTCATTGTGAAGGAAAGTTTATAAATCGCCTTGACCATTTTTGTGGTAAACGCGGTTTAGATATAAAAGGGCTTTCAACGGCAACTCTCGAGAAACTTATAAACTGGGGCTGGATTTCTAGTTATATAGATATATATAATTTAGAAAACAAGTCAAATGAATGGAAAAACAAAGCTGGATTCGGTGAGAAGTCAGTAGAGAGGATCTTGGAAGCCATCCAAAATAGTAAAAACACAACACTTGAAGCAGTAATTGCGGCAGCAGGTATCCCGTTAATCGGTAGAACTGTTGCAAAAGAATTGTGTAAATATATTAAAACCTATGATGAATTTAAAGAAAAAATTAATTCAGGTTTTGATTTTACTGAATATGCCGGGTTTGGTGAAGCAATGAAAGATGCTTTATTAAGTTTTGATTATAGTGAAATTGATGAAGTAGTCAATCAAGCTCTAAATATTCAAGAGGATATACAAAAAGATGGCGGAAATAAATTAGAAGGCTTAACATTCTGTGTTACAGGTAAGGTTCATATATATAAAAATAGAGATGAATTAAAAGCTGATATTGAAAATAATGGTGGAAAAGTCGTTGGTTCAATGAGTAGCAAAGTTAATTATCTTGTAAATAATGATATAACTAGCACTTCTAGTAAAAATATCGCCGCAAAACAAATGAATATTCCAATTATAACAGAGGAAGAATTACGATTAATGTTTTAATACATTGATATAGTAAAAATTTTTGTATATAATATTAGTATGAAAGATAAAGAAATTGAAGAAATAGCTAAATTATTTTATGAATTAGAATTGCAATATCAAGAAAATTCTCAAGACCAAACTATTATTAATCGTCTTGAAGAACTAACCGAGCATCTTTCACTCGAGGATATATTAGCAATTAGTGATTGCTTAGATGAAAAATTTCATTGAAAAGATTAAAATTTTTAGTTATAATATTCATATAAAAAAAAGAAAAATAAAAGAAAAGAGAAGGAGACAAGAAGATTATGTTAAAACCTAATAGTAAATTAGTATTTGATTATGTTAAAGCACATGGAAATGAAAACATTACAGCTAACGATATCGCTGAAGGAACAGGATTAGCAGTTAGAAGCGTAAATGGTATTGTTACATCAGCATTCCAAAGAAAAGGATTAATGGAAAGAGTTCCAGCAGAAATGGAATTACCAGATGGTACTCATAAAGCTATCAAATTAATCAAACTTACTGCTGAAGGAGAAAGCTTTGACCCAGAAGCTGTAGAAGAAGCTGAATAATTATAAATTAAGTTTTTAAAGATTGAATGATAGTTCAATCTTTTTTGTTAGGAGATTTTATGCAAGATGTTATAACTATATTTTTGGGTATAATGTGTTGTATTCTATTTGTAATATTAATATTTAAAAAATGAAAAATTTATGAAGTTAATAAAGATATAGAAGATTATAATGAAAATTTAAGAAGAGAAAGAGATTTAATTACTGAAGATATACATACTTTAAATAATTCAAAATTAGAAAAAAGTAAAGAGTTAGAAAAAATAACTGATATTACAAAGGATATAAATGCGGCCGCCTATGACGCTTTTACCCAGTATTGTGAATCTTTAGATAAGCAATATTTTAACACTGAAAAAGAATATGATGAAGCTATTGAATCATTACAAGAGGCTTATGATGAAATACAAAAAAACTTGATGGCGGAAACAAATAAAATCAAGAAAGACCTCGAAAAAATTTCATCAACTCGAGCTGCCGCAATGAACGCTCAATTAAAAGAGCAAGAAATTAAGAATAAAAAAGCATTCTATTGTCCACAGGTTCCAGAAGCTGACCTTAAAGATGCAAAAGTTCTACGAGATATAGAATATAAATTAAATAATCCTCGTATCTTGCGTATGCTTATATGACAAAGTTATTATCAAAAACCCATGAACCAAGTCTGTGCAAATGTCTTAGGTGCGGCCACCGCAGAAGTGTGCGGCATATATAAAATTACAAATCAATTAAATGATATATGTTATATAGGTCAAGCCGTATCTATTGCAGACCGTTGGAAAAATCATGCTAAAGCAGGGTTAGGCATAGACACTCCTGTCAATAATAAATTATATAAGGCGATGATAGAAGATGGACTTGAGAACTTTTCTTTTGAGGTCTTAGAAAAATGCAGCCGCGATCAACTTAATGAAAAAGAAAGATTTTATATACAAATGTATCAATCTGACTTATATGGTTATAATAGTCAATCTGGAAATAAATAAATGGTTTTGATAACTATTTATTTTTTTTATATAATATATATGTATGAGAAAAATAAATTCTAAAACTGAGATGATGCACGGATTTGACATCTGTGAAATTTTTTGGTATAATTATTATGAGAATAATTGTAAATCATAAAGATAAATAAAAAAATTAAGATTTTAGAATTATTTGAAAAGAAAATTAAAGAAAAGGAGAAAAAGAAATGAGGAAAGCACAAAACACAGAGAGAATCGAAGGTAGAATTTATCAACATGATTTAACAGTTAAGCAAGTTCAAAATCAAGCATCAGAAAATTTTGGAAAAGATTTTATCGCTGGTAATATTGAAGTTGCAACTGATGAAGAAGGATTAAATGTTATCAAAGTTCACTTCACTTATGTAACTGAAACTAATAAGAGTGGAGCTAAGAATGCAACATATGCAACCTTAAAGAAAATTATTGATGAAAATAAAACTTGGGTTACAGTTGGTAAAGATGCAGCTACAAAAGTTAGAATTGATACTGCATTAGCATTAAATGATTTCTATAATAATAATGATGAATTAGTATCTGCAAAGACAAATGAAGGTGGATTTGTAACTATTGTTAATGAATTAGGAGAAGTAGCTCAAAGAAATACATTCTCAGTTGACATGGTTATCACTAATGTAACTCACGTAGATAAAGATGATGAGAAAAATATTAAAGAACATGCATTAGTTAAAGGAGCAATCTTCAACTTTAGAAATGATTTACTACCTGTTGAATTTAAAGTAGAAAATGAACAAGGTATTAAATATTTTGATGGATTAGGTGTATCTGGTTCTGAACCAGTATATACAAGAGTTTGGGGAAAGATTATATCTGAAACTAAAACTACGACTCAAGAAGTTGAAAGTGCATTTGGAGAAGCAGCAGTTAGAACATATAGAAACACAAATAAAGAATGGGTTATCACAGGAACTGCAAAAGTACCTTATGACTTTGGTGATGAAAATATCTTAACTGCAGAAGAATTAACTAAAGCAGCTCAAAATAGAGAAGTATATTTAGCAGATGTAAAGAAGAGAGCAGAGGAATATAAAGCTAGTCGTGCAGCTGGAACAACACCAGCATCTACAAATGCTACAACAGCAACTAAAACAGCAGAATTTAATTTTTAATAGGAGAACCTTATGGCTATAGATTTATTAAATATAGAACCACATAAGGTAAGCCGCAATCTAAAAGGATATTCAGTATTCTTTTATGGAGAACCAAAAAGTGGGAAGACTACAACAGCCTCTCACTTTCCAAAGGCTCTATTACTAGCTTTTGAAAAGGGTTATAATGCAATTCCAGGAATTATGGCTCAACCTATTAATAAGTGGTCAGAATTTAGAAGTGTTTTAAGAGAATTAAAAAAAGATGAAATCAAACAAAAATTTGAAACAATAATTATAGATACTGCGGATATCGCCTATGATTATTGCACAAAATATATTTGTGATAATGCTAAACGCCCTGATGGTAGTTATGGTGTAGATTCAGTAAGTGATATTCCTTATGGTAAGGGATATGGTATGGTTGGACAAGAGTTTGATGAATGTTTAAGAAGTATTGTTCAATTAGATTATGGTCTTGTTGTTATCTCTCATGCAACCGATAAAACATTTAAAAATGAAAATGGTGAGGAATATAATCAAATAGTTCCTACATTAGATAAGAGAGCAACAAATATTGTTTCTAGAATGGCAGATATCATTGGATACTCTAGAATAGTTGATACTGACGCTGGAGAAAAAACAATGCTATTCATGAGAGGAACTAATAGATATATGGCGGGATCAAGATTTAAATATACCCCAGATTATATTGAATTTAGTTATGAAAACTTAACAAATGCTATTGCAAATGCTATTGACGCTCAAGCTAAAGAAGATGGACAACAATACTTTACTGATGAAAAAAGCAATTTATATTTAAAAAATTCTAATGATTTAGATTTTGATAAATTAATGTTAGATTTTCAAGATGTAATTAATAGATTAATTAAAAAGGCTAATAGTGAAGATGTATTCCAAGCTGAATACTCTCCAAAAATAACTCAAATTACAGATAAATATCTAGGAAGAGGAAATAAAGTTAGCCAATGTTCAAGAGAACAAGTTGAAGCATTGTCTTTAATTGTTGATGAACTAAAAGAATTAGAAAAATAATATTAGACGCAGATCTATGCGTCTTTTTTTGATTTATTATAAAATAAGTAGTATAATATTTATAGATATAGATACACAAAGGGAGGTGCGGAAATGGCAAAGCTACTTGCAAAATGTTTCTATTGTAATCAGCAATTTGATAGAAACAAAGAAGAATGAGTTGCGGTTAATGCTAGAAGATATGCCCATAAATCTTGTCATGAGCAAGCCCAAGCTGGTAAAACTCAAGATGAAAAAGATTATGAAGAACTTGTTGCTTATGTTAAACAAAAATTTGGCTATACAACAGTTCCCGCAAAAATCTCCAGACAGATAACAGATTATAAGAAAGCTTATAATTTTACATATAGTGGAATGTTGAAAGCACTAAAATGGTGGTTCGATATAAAAAAGAACACGCTAGAGGGTACAAATGGCGGAATTGGTATTTTACCCTATATATACAATGATGCTCGAACTTATTATTATGGTTTATTCGTTGCACAAATGGTAAATGAAAATAAAGATTTAGAGCATTATAAGACTAAGGTAGAGATTGTTGAAATCGCTCCGCCGCAAGTCTATGTGCAGCCGCCACGATTATTTAATATAGGGGAGGAAGATGAAAATGAGTAAGTATGTAGATGTTCCAGCTATTGTGCAAGTTATAGGTAATATATATTTGAATCCAGGAATATTAGATAATGAAAAATATAAATTTTATGAAGAAGATTTTCCTAATGAATTTCATAAAATTATATTTGGAACTATTTATAATTTACATGCTCTTGGAGCAAAAGAAATAAATATTAACACAATAGAAGATTATTTATATAACCGTCCTAAATCATACGGAATATATCAAAGTAACAATGGACAAGAGTATCTTAAAAAATTAAGTGAAATAGTTCAATTAGCGACTTTTGATTACTATTATAATAGAGTTAAGAAAATGACTTTATTAAGAATGTATGATAATGCAGGATTAGATTTAAAATGGTTATATGACCCAGATGATATATTAGATAGTAAGAAGAAGCAAGCTCAAGAAGATTGGTTAGATAATACCTCTCTTGAAGATATTGCTGAAAAAATAGATAAAAAAATTGTTGATATAAAATTAAAATATGTAGATGGAACTGATGAGGAATATGTTCAAGCAGGAGAAGGAATTGTAGACCTTGTTGAAAGATTACAAAAAAATCCTGAGGTTGGATATCCATTATATGGACCTCTAGTTAATACAGTTACAAGAGGTGCAAGATTAAAGAAATTATATCTTCGTAGTGCGGCAACCGGTGTTGGAAAAACAAGGGCGATGATCGCTGACGCTTGTAACATAGCATGTGATGAAATATGGAACGCCGAAACTAATAAATGGGAAGTTAATGGAACAAAAGAACCAACTTTATTTATAACAACCGAGCAAGAAGTAGATGAAATTCAAACAATGATGTTAGCATTCTTATCAAATGTAAATGAATCTCATATTATATATAATCATTATGAAGGAGACGAGTTTGAGCGTGTTATGCATGCGGCAAACCTTATTAAGAATTCTCCATTACATATAAAAAGATTACCTGATTTTAGTTTGCAAGATATTGAAAATGCAATTAAGTATGGTATTCATGAGTGGGGTGTTAGATATGTATTCTTTGATTATCTACATACCTCATTAAAGATTTTAGGTGAAGTATCATCTAAAGCAGGAATAAAAGGTTTGAGAGAAGATAATGTATTATTTATGATAGCAATAAGATTAAAAGATTTATGTAATGAATATGGTGTATTCATTATGACCTCTACTCAGCTAAATGCAGAGTACACAACAGCTCAACAATATGACCAAAACTTATTGCGTGGTGCTAAGTCTATTGCGGATAAAATTGATTATGGTGCGATTATGTTACAAACTAGTCAAGAAGATAAAGAAGCATTAAAACCAATATTAATAAAACAGGGCTTCCCTGAACCAATTATAAAAATGTCAGTTTATAAAAATAGACGTGGACAATATAAAGATATATTGTTGTGGTGTAAAGGAGATAGAGGTACTTGTAGAATTGAACCTATGTTTGCTACAACATATCAATATGAATTAGTTGATTTACCTGATTTAAAAATTAAAATTAATCCAAGTATATCTGCTAGTGCATTCTAGGAAAGGAGGTTGCGGCAATGGATGAAAAAGAACGGTTAGAAGAGATTAAAAATAATTTATCTATTGACCAAGTATTTGATTTATTAATATCATTGGGTGCAGACCCGGTGATGAAAGATGATTTAATCATGTGTCGTACAATCTGTCACGGCGGCGATAGTCATAAATTATATTATTATGATAATACAAAATTATTTCGTTGTTATACAGAATGTAGCGATACCTTTGATATATTTCAACTCGTGGTTAAAGTTCAATCAACCGGCGGCCGCACATTCTCATTACCTAAAGCGGTTAATTATATAATCAATTATTTTAATTTAAGCGTAGAAAATAAAAATTTTCCAGACGATAAAGATAAACTATCTGATTGGCAAATTTTTAATAGATATAATAAAAATTTAAAAGATGAGGATAGCGAAAGAAAGATAGAGATAAAATTTTATGATGATAAGATTTTATCCTTTCTACCGCATCCCCGCATACTACCCTGGGAGGCTGAGGGTATAACTAAAGAAGTAATGCAATATCATAATATATGTTATAATCCCTCATCTCAAGCTATTGTAATCCCGCACTATGATATAGAAAATAGATTAGTAGGAATAAGAGAAAGAACATTAATTAAAGAAAATGAAATATATGGTAAATATAGACCCATGTATTTAAACAAACAAATGTATAATCACTCTTTAGGATTTAATTTATATAATATTAATTTTAGTAAAGAAAATATTAAAAAAATTAAAAAAGTAATTGTTTTTGAGGGTGAAAAAAGTTGTTTATTATTCCCTAGCTATTTTGGACAAGAGAATGATATATCTGTGGCTGTGTGCGGAAGTTCATTATCTAGCTATCAAGTTCAATTATTATTAGACCTCGGAGTTGAAGAAATGATTATTGCTTTTGATAAACAGTTTCAAAAACTTGGAGATAAAGAACATGAAGGTTGGATTAAAAAATTAAAAGATATAAATAAAAAATATAGTAAATATGTAAAAGTAAGTTATATATTTGATAAAGAAAATCTTTTAGGGTACAAAGACGCTCCTATTGACAGGGGAAAAGAAGTATTCATGGAATTATATAATAAAAGATTTAGTTTAGAATAGGAGAAGAATGAAATGGAAAAATTAGAATTATGGTGTAAAAGATGGGAGCATCCTGTTTATGAATTCTGTGGCTTTGTTAATGATAATAGTCAAGATTTTATATTGGATACCCTAGATCCAAATATTATAAAAGAAGCAATGATAATCAAAAGATTAGAAGATGGAATGATTGAAGCGTTAAATTATCGAGACTTTTCTGAGCATAGGAAGGTGAGATAATGAGATATAAATTAATAAAAGATATGGATACATCACTTACTCCTATTCAACAAATATTATTAAATAGGGGTATTAAATTAAGTGAGATGCATCATTATTTAAATACAACAGATGCAGATATAGAAGATGCGGAAATGCTAGGTGAAGAGAGCCTTAAAGCAGCGGTTGCCGCACTTGCATCAGCTATAAATAATAATGAAAAAGTTTTAGTTTTAGTAGATTGTGATTGTGATGGTTATACATCTGCCGCAATACTTATAAACTATTTATATGATTTATTTCCTTCTTTTGTTGATAATAATTTAAAATATTATTTGCATGAAGATAAAACACACGGATTAAGCGATTGTATGAATTATATAGAAGATAATGATTTTAAAGTAATTATCATCCCCGATGCTGCAAGTAATGATTATGAATATCATAAACAACTTAAAGCGGAAGGTCGCACGATAATTATTCTAGACCACCACGAAGCACCTCATGTTTCAGAAGATGCAATAACAATTAATAATCAATTATCTAATTATTCAAATAAACAACTATCAGGTGCTGGAATTGTATGACAATTCTGTCGCTACATGGATAAACTTCGTGGAAGTCATAATGCTGATGAGTATATAGACCTAGCTGCTTTAGGAAATTGCGGCGATATGATGAGTTTACGCTCAATCGAGACCAAACATATTATAACTAAAGGTTTCCGCAGTGAAAATATTAAAAATCCATTTATATATGGTATGGCAGAGAAAAACTCATATTCATTAGGAAATAAAATAACTCCTATTGGAGCAGCATTTTATATAGTTCCTTTTGTTAACTCTATGGTTAGAAGTGGAACTCTTGAAGAAAAAGAGTTATTATTTAAGTCAATGTTAAAAAATAAAGCATTTGAAATTATTTTATCAAATAAACGTGGGCATAAATTAGGTGAAACAGAGAAATTAATTGACCAAGCTTTAAGATGTGCGACAAATGTTAAGAGTAGACAAACTCGCGCTCAAGATGCTGGTATGGAATTAGTTGAAAAACAAATTAAAGAAAATAATATGATGGAACATAAAGTGTTAATATTTTTATTGGAACCTGGTCAAGTCGATCCTAATATCGCAGGATTAATAGCCAATAAAATAATGGCTAAATATCAAAGACCTGTATTAATGCTAACAAAAGTAAAAGTATTAAATCAAAATATGATATTAACATCTAATCCACCACAACCTTATTATGATACTTATTATAGAGGTAGTGCGCGTGGGTATTCTAAATCAGGAATTGAAAATTTTAAAGATATATGTCAAGAAACCGGTTTAGTAGAATATGCGGAAGGACATCAAAATGCTTTTGGTATTAGTATTTTATCATCTTATATTGATAAGTTTATAGAATTAACAGATAAAGCATTAAAAAATTTACAAAGTGAACCTTTATATTATGTTGATTATATTTTCAAAGGAGTTGATGTTCAACCTAACACAATTTTAGATATAGCCAACCTAAGTGATATATGGGGACAAGATATGGATGAAAGTTTAATTTGTATTGAAAACTTAAAGGTTGTAAAAGAAAATTTAACTTTGATGAGTCCTGATAAAAAGCCAACATTGAAAATAACTTTACCAAATAAAATTAGTTTAATTAAATTTGGTAGTTCACAAGAAGAATATGATAAATTATTAACAGATGGATATATAGAATTAAATGTTGTGGGTAAATGCAATGCAAATGAATGAATGGGAAATGTTACACCACAAATACTTATTGAAGATTATGAAGTTATAGGACAAAGTAAATATAATTTTTAGTTGATAAATATTTAAAAATATAATATAATATAAATGAAAGTGAGGGCAGCAAATGATTCAGTTAAATGATAAACAACTTGAAGGTTTAAATCTTGCAGTAGCTAGATACAGAGACGGTGAAAAGACTACTATTATATCAGGCTATGCGGGAACTGGAAAGTCAACTTTGGTTAAATTTATTATTGCCGCCCTAAAAGATGACGGCGTTGATCCAGATAAAGATGTTGTATATACATCGTTTACTGGAAAAGCAACTCAAGTATTACAAAAAAAAGGTAATAAAAATGTAAGCACTCTACATAAACTATTATATGAATACTTCCCAAGGTCAGATGGAACATTTTATCGTAGACCTGTTGCGGTAGTCCCTTATAAAATAGTTATCGTAGATGAGTGCAGTATGGTGCCTAAAGAATTATTAATGCAATTATCAAAATATAATGTTCATATTATATGTTTAGGTGATCCAGGTCAATTACCGCCAATAAACAAAGATGAAGATAATCATTTACTTGACTTTCCGCACGTATTCCTAGATGAAATTATGCGTCAAGAGGAACAAAGTGAAATTATTAAACTCACAATGGATGTGCGAGCAGGTAAACCATTAAATCATTTTGTTGGTAAAGAAGTTCAAATTTTAGATAAAGAAGAATTAACAACAGGAATGCTTATGTGGGCTGACCAAATTATTTGTTCTACGAATGCAACTAGAATAGCATTAAATAAGCAAATGAGAAATTTATTAGGCCGCGGAGATAATCCTGAAGATGGAGATAAAGTTATTTGTTTAAGAAATTATTGAGATATATTAAGTGAAGACAAATCACCTCTTGTAAATGGAACAATTGGATATTTGGAAAATAGTTTTAATAATTTTTTAAAGATACCTCTATATATGACAAATGGAAGATTATCACAAATTCCTACTGTTATTGCTAACTTTAATGCGGATGATGGCGTTACCAAGTTCAATAGTTTAACAATGGATAAAAAAATGATACTTGAGGGAGAGCCTACATTAACTTTTAAAGAAAATTACAAAATGAGTAAAAATGTTAGATACATGAAATCAATGCCTTTGAGTTTTACATATGGATATGCAATAACATGTCATAAGGCTCAAGGTAGTGAATGGGATAATGTCTTGGTTATAGAAGAGGGCTTTCCATTTGATAAAGAAGAACATATACGATGGTTATATACAGCCGCAACTAGGGCTGCCAAAAAACTAGTTATAATAAGAAAGGTATAGGAGGAATAATTAATGAATAATAAATATAAAATTCAAGGTGTTATGAATGATAGATGGGCTATCTGGTACAAAGATATAAAGAAAAAAGGTAATAGAATAGGTGTATATAAAATAGTTGATTTAAGTGATGGAACAAAAAAAGCTAGATTTGCAGTAAGATATAAACCAAGAGAAGGTCAAACACAAGAGGTTTCAGATTCATTGATTATATCTAACTGTATTGCAAATTTTTATAAACACTCATATACAAATCCAAGAGTAAGAGCTAAAGGCGGAAGACGCAGTTCGTTCCAACATTAGTCGGCAGCCGCAAAGGAGAGTAAAATGACAAAAATTATAGTTCCTACTTATATTGAATATAATGCCTGTCAATTAACTACTGATAATTTGGAAAAATTTAAAAATTTTATTTCAATGGACGCCTATAATATTGATACAACTTTTAGGCAAGTTAAAGATAAACAAATTCCTATGGAAGTTAGTTTTAAATGAAATCCACATGGAGATGATTATCCAGATACTGTATCTGTAAAATTAAATCAATATTTTTTATATGATGTTGAAGAACCAAATCATTATTTAGTTATTGATTCTCAAGATATAAGAGAGGAATGATATATATATGAAGATTAGATTATCATATTTTTATCAAATCCGTAATTTTAAACCTAATATGATACCAATGTCTACAGCTTTATCAGACCCAGCTTGATATCATGATTTTAAAGATAAAGATTATATTTTCACTGATAAGCGAGGAGTGTTAAATGGACTTCGGCTTCATCCAATAATAGTTCAAGGAAATAATGGAGACTGTGGATGTCCTTGTGAAAACAAAGACCCTATGAAATGTGCTTTTGTAAGTAATTATGAACATGAGCTTGAATTAATAGACCTTCCCAAAATGATGAAAGGAATTACAGAGTTTTGTAATGACTATTGTCAACAAAATAAAATAAAAGAAGAACCTATTGCTGTATTAATAGTATATGAAGCTCCAAGTAATCCTTGTAGTGAACGATATAGTTTATTAAAATATTTTAATTCACACGGTATAGAATGTAAAGAACTAGACTACCCAATACAGTAGTCTATTTGACTTTTATTTAATTTTTTGTTATAATATATATAGATAAAAATGAAGGGAGAAGATAATATGAATAGCAGATTTGAAGTTCATAGTCATACAATGTATAGTAATCTTCGTCTATTGGATTCGATTAATCGTCCAAAAGATTTAATAAATAAAGCTATTGAATTGGAATTGTCAGGAATAGCAATTACGGATCATGAATGTATTAGTTCGCATCCAGAAATTAATTTTTATCAATCTGAAGTTCAAAAAGAACATCCTAATTTTAAAATAGCATTAGGAAATGAAATATATTTAACTGATACAAGAGATAGTGGACAAAGATATTATCACTTTATCTTAATAGCAAAAAATAAGATAGGTCATAGAGCATTAAGAGAATTATCATCAAGGGCCTGGATGAATAGTTATTGGGATAGAGGATTAGAAAGAGTTCCAACATTAAAAAGTGACTTGGAAGAAATATTAACAAAGTATCCAAATAGTTTAATTGGAACAACAGCCTGTCTTGGAGGAGAATTAAGTGTTAATACATTAGAATTAATTAAATGTGAAAAAACAAATGATACAAATGGGGCGGCAATTGCTCATAATAATATAGTAAATTTTTTATTGTGGTGCAAAAATATCTTTGGAGAAGATAATTTTTATATTGAATGTGCGCCTGGTACAAGTCGTGAACAAATTTTAGTAAATAAAAGGTTTCCAGCAATAGCAAAAGCATTTGGTTTAAAAATGGTTGTTGGAACAGATGCACATTATCTTAAAAAAGAAGATAGATATGTTCATAAAGCATATTTGAATAGTAAGTTTGGTGAGCGTGAAGTAGATGAGTTTTATGAATTTGCATATCTTCAAGATAATAGTGAAATAATAGAACATTTAAAAGCGTCTGATTTTAGTGATGAATTTATAAATGAAATGTTTGAAAATAGTTATGGAATATATGAAAAAATAGAAAATTATAGTTTAGCTCATGCGCAAACGATTCCGCATGTAGAAGTTAAAGATTATCCAAAGATTGATAAAGGAGCTTTTGCAAAAGATGAGTGGCCTGTGTTATCTAGTATGTTTCAATCAGATGATAAGATAGAAAGATATTGGGTTAATCAATGTTCTAATAGATTAGATAAACTTGGAAAATTAAATCATCAATATTTAGATAGATTAGAAGAAGAGGCGGATATAAAAAGAACAATCAGTGAAAAATTAGGAACAAATATGTTCGCATATCCAGTAACTCTTCAACATTATGTTAACTTATTCTGGGAGTGCGGCAGTATAGTTGGTGCAGGTCGTGGTTCAAGTTGTTCAGGTTTAAATCATTATTTATTAGGTATAACTCAACTTGATCCGATACAATGGAATCTTCCATTCTGGAGATATTTAAATAAAGAGCGTGTTGAGTTAGGTGATATAGATTTAGATTTATGTCCAAGTAAGCGTCCTAAGATTTTAAATGAAATTAAAAAAGAAAGAGGACAAAATTTTAAGGCGGAAATAGATGATTTGAGTAAGAAGAATCTCGGTTGTACATTGATAGCAACATTTGGTACAGAAGGAACAAGATCAACGATATTAACCGCTTGCCGCGGATATCGTAGTGAAGAATATCCTGATGGTATAGATGTTGACACAGCACAGTATTTATCTTCATTAATCCCAAGTGAACGTGGTTTCTTATGGCCGCTTAATGATGTTATTAATGGAGATGAAGAAAAAGGTAGAAAACCAATTAAATCATTTATTAATGAAGTAAATATGTTTCCAGGATTATTAGATATTATGTCTGGTATCGAGGGATTAGTAAATAAAAGAAGTAGTCATGCTTCAGGAGTTATCTTGTTTGATGAAGATCCATATGAGTTTGGTTCGTTTATGAGAACTCCAAAAGGTGAAGTTATCACAGCATATGATTTGCATATGTGTGAAGCATGTGGTATGACGAAATATGACTTCTTAGTAACAGAAGTTCAAGATAAATTAACAGAAGCAATTAAGATGTTGCAAGATTATGGTGAAATTGAAGATGATTTAACATTAAGAGAAGTATATGATAAATATTTTCATCCAAATGTTCTTCCTATTGAAGATAATAAATATTGGAAAGTATTACAAGATAATAGTGTTTTAAATATCTTTCAATTTGATAGCGATGTTGGAGGTCAAGCCGCAAAGAAAATTAAACCAACAAATATAATGGAAATGGCGGATGCAAATGGTTTGATGAGATTGATGACCGCAGAAAGGGGTCAAGAAACTCCAATGGAAAAATATATTAGATTTAAAAATAATATAAATTTATGGTATAAAGAAATGGATAGTTATGGTCTAACAAAAGAAGAACAAAAAGTGTTAGAGCCATACTTCAAGAGTTCTCATGGTGTTCCACCAAGTCAAGAGCAATTAATGAGAATGTTAATGGATAAAGATATTTGTAACTTTACTCTTGCGGAAGCGAACGCCGCACGTAAGATAGTTGGTAAGAAACAAATGAACAAGATCCCTGCATTAAGACAACAGGTATTAGATCAAGCGTCTAGTCCATGTATGGGTAATTATATATGGAAGTGCGGCGTTGGTCCACAGATGGGTTATTCATTTAGTATCATTCACGCTCTTGCATATAGTTTCATCGGATTTCAAACTATGTATATAGCAACAAGATGGAATCCAATATATTGAAACACAGCATGTTTAATTGTAAATAGTGGAAGTCTTGAAGAAGATAGTGATTTTGAAGAAGATGAAGATGGATATATTGTTGAGAAAAAAGAAAAGTCAACAGATTATAGTAAGATAGCAAAAGCATTAGGAGATATAATAAATAAAGGTATTAAAGTTAGTTTAGTTGATATAAATAGGTCAGATTATAGTTTTCAACCAGATGTAGATAATAATGAAATATTATTTGGTATGAAAGCATTAAATAATGTTGGAGGTCCGATTATTGAACAAATAAAAGCTAATCGTCCTTATGCGGGAATTGCGGATTTTATGGCAAAATGTCCATTGAATAAAAGTGCAATGATTAGTTTGATTAAAGCGGGTGCATTTGATAAGACAGATAAAGAAAATGCGGCAGCCGCAAATGTTGAACCTCGAATCTGGACGATGGCATATTATTTAAGTAAAGTTTGTGATGCAAAAAAGAGATTAACTTTACAAAACTTTAATGGTTTATTACAACATAATTTAATTCCTGAAGAATTAGATTTTCAAAAAAGAACTTTTGTATTTAATAAATATTTAAAAGCAAATCAAAAAGTTGGAAAATATTATGTATTTAATCCATCTTGTGAAGAATTTTATAATAAATTCTTTGACGCAGACCAGTTAGAAGTAATAAATGGTTTAACTTGTATCTTACAAACAAGATGGGACAAGATTTATCAAGATGTTATGGCGGATGCCCGCACATGGTTACAAAATAATCAAGAAGAAATGTTGAAGAAATTTAATACGGTATTATTTAAAGAGCATTGGGATAAGTATGCTCAAGGAAATATCTCCGCATGGGAGATGGAATCATTATGTTTCTACTATCATGAACACGAATTAGCTCATGTTAATACATATAAATATGGTATAACAAATTTCTTTGACTTACCAACAGAACCTCCTATTGATACAATGTTTAAAAGAAATGGTAAAGAGATACCAATTTATCAAACTTTTAAGATAATAGGAACTGTTATAAATAAAAATGATACAAAAAGTTCAATAACAATTTTAACAACAAAAGGTATTGTAGTTGTTAAGTTTACAAAAGAATATTATGCAATGTATAATCGTCAATTGAGTGAAATTCAAGAAGATGGAACAAAGAAGGTAACTGAAAAGGGTTGGTTCACAAGAGGAACAAAAGTAATGGTTACTGGTTTTAGAAGAGACGATATGTTCGTTGCAAAGACATACACAAAAACGCAAACACATCAGTTATATAAAATATTAGAAATTGATGGCGGCAATATGAAATTAGAGCATGAGAGAAAGAATGCCGCAGAGGAGTAGATATGAAAAGAATAATAGAACATGGTTTTAAAAGTTATATGGAAACTAAATGCCCTTATTGCGGCTGCAGGTTCTCGTTTGAATGGGACGATGTTATTAGTCCTACTATGGATACATATCCTACCTGGACATATAATGATATACCTAGCACAACAAATTATCATCATGAAATTTTTTGTCCAGAATGTAAAAGAATATTCCCAATTTTAAATTGGTCATTTAGTTATCCAAAAGGTTGTTCAAATATAACTTTTGATACTAAAACATCACCAAGCAGTCCTTATACGCGCTGTTGTGCTAAAGACTGTACGTGCGACAAGTGTTCAGACAAAAATGATTAATTGATATAGGCAAAAAATAAAATAAATCTGAAAGGTTTAAATCCTTTAAAATAATTTAAATAATTAAGGAGGAGACTATGAAAGTCATTAAACGTGATGGTCGATTAGTAGATTTCGACCCAATGAAAATCGAGAGAGCTATTCTCGCAGCATTCGAAGATGTCGACGGTGAAATATCTGACTACGCTAAAGATAAAGCTGAAAACATAGCAAGTTATATTGAAGGATATTATTTGGATGTTGATGAAACTCCTAATATCGAAGAAATTCAAGACCTTGTTGAAAAAGGTCTAATGGCAACAAAAAGAAAAGATGTTGCAAAAAACTATATTCTATATAGAGAAAACAGAACAAAAATTAGAAATGCTAATAGCAAATTAATGCAAAACATCAAAGAAAAAATTGATGCTTCTAATGTTCAAAATCAAAATGCTAATTTAGATGAGTATTCATTTGGCGGCCGCATGGGTGAAGCTAGAAGTGAATTAATGAAAGATTATGCTCTTAATTATATCGTTAGTGATATGGCAAGAGAAAATCATTTAAATAATGAAATTTATATTCACGATTTAGATGCTTATGCTGTTGGTGAACATAACTGTTTAACTATTCCTTTTGATAAGTTATTGGCAGAAGGATTTAATACAAGACAAACAGATGTTAGACCAGCTCGTTCAATTAATACTGCATTTCAATTGGTAGCTGTATTATTTCAATTACAATCACTACAACAATTTGGCGGCGTTAGCGCAAGTCATTTAGATTGGACTATGGTTCCATATGTGCGTATGAGTTTTTGTAAACATTTTAAAGATGGACTAAAATATATTGAAGGAAAAGAATTAGATTTATTTGATGATGATTTACCTCAATTAGATTGGTCTATTGAAGATGAAAGATATAAAAAATATCCAAAAACATATGAATATGCAATGAGAATGACTGAAAGAGAATTAATGCAAGCTGTTCAAGGTATGTATCATAACTTAAATACTTTACAATCAAGAAGTGGAAATCAACTTCCATTTACATCAATCAATTATGGTACTTGCACTTTACCTGAAGGTAGAATGGTTACAAAAGCATTATTAGAGGGTTCTATTGAAGGTGTTGGAAAAGTAAGAAAAACTCCTATATTCCCTTGTGGTATATTCCAATGTATGAAAGGTGTTAATCGTGCTCCTGGAGATCCTAACTACGATTTATTCAAGTTAGCTCTAAGATCAACCGCACAAAGACTATATCCAAATTATGTTAATATAGATTGGTCAGTAAATGCAGGATATGATAGAAATGATCCTAAAACATATGTATCAACAATGGGATGTAGAACATATAATGGTAGCGATATAAATGCTGAACCTGGCACAAATCCTCAAACAAAGGATGGCCGCGGAAACATTTGTCCAGTTACTATTGTTATGCCAACATTGGCTATGGAAGCTAAAGAATATTATGAAAAGACATACGCCGCAGCAGGTCCAAATGATACAATAAAAACTTTAGAAACAGATTTTATGGAATTACTTGATAAAAAAATCC
>Ga0310690_10003698_pt1 | contig 22633 bp, 17 predicted proteins | sample AusTroGonzalo_MG_2_FD_207661 | JGI IMG/M metagenome (GOLD analysis project Ga0310690, IMG submission 207661) | Bovine rumen microbial communities from tropical cattle in Woodstock, Queensland, Australia - Gonzalo_04 (v2) (version 2) | ecosystem: Host-associated > Mammals > Digestive system >... | reverse complement strand
CTTGATTATCTTGGCTTGAATAGCACCATCCTTGGCAGAAAACTCAGGAGCCATGGCATCAAGAATCGCATCAAGATTCAAGTCAGCAGGAAGGTGTTGATCGAAGGAGCCATCCAGCAATTCATCGTTGCGGGATTCGTCTTCCTCCAGCTCCTGCATCATGCAAGACATATCTCCACAGCAGCTATCATCACAGCTTTTGAGCAGCTCGCCATCCTCAAGATCGTTACCCATGACCTTAAAAAGCATAGATGGCGATAAAAGAATAGCTTTTCTGTTACACGAGTCGATGATTTCATCGGCAGGGTAATTTTCTACTCGGAGTATAAAATCTTTCTTTGCATCGTCATCATCACGGAAAGCTTCCAAATCCACGTCTTTATCGCCCTCTACAATTCCCTGCACCTGCTTTTCCATTTCCGCCAGTTTGGCAAGAATGGAAGCCGCCTTTGTCAGAAGCATAGGGCGACGGGAACCAAGCGTGGTGATAGCATCGAAAGACGCTTCTTTCGCCATAGTGCCAGGAACAGATGCCATCTTACGAAGGACGAAAGCGATACGGTCAGCCGGAACATCAACACCAGAGATATCATAGAAGGAAGGCGAATCATTCATGACACCAGCAACAGTGCCATCTTCGTATAACTGACCACGATGCTTCTTAAAATGATCACAGTGCTGATTGGCTGTTTTTGCCTGACGATGACAGATCATACAGGTGTCATACGGAACTGTACAGCCTATACTCAAATAAATATCCTTGCCGGATGCCTTTTTCTGCAGACGATCACGCCACTTATCGTTATCAACAGCGATAAGCAGCTCACCTCGGAACATCTCAGGATTGTATCGAGCAGCAACAATCTCACCAGAGGGATCAACACCTGCTGTCTTGGTCTGGTGTTCCTGATATACGGCGCCATCCTTCATATAGGTTGTATCATGATACTTGGAGAGACCGCCATCAAAAGCGATCTTAACTTGGGCACCTGGTTCTGGATCTGGTGCAGTATGCTCGAAGGACTCACCATTATAGCAATCTGCGTTTGCATTCTGTCCGTAATGCTCATAAGCCCCCGTGGTAATAACATGAAGATATGTACGGTTGGCTTTCTTTTCAAGCTTATCGAGAACATCATCAAACACTGATGCCCTCTTGACCATAGCCTGCTTATCTAAACCTTTGGAGCTAACCCCGATGATCTCCACCGGGGTTTCACCAAAGTCAAACTGCTCAGGATGTACTTGCTTCTTAATCATGCTGCATACTCCTTATGGTCTGGCTGGCATTCCGTAATCGGCAGGATTCGCATTGGCGATAATCTGGTTAACGGAATTCAGCGAATGATGCTGACCACTTCTATCAACATAATAGACACCGCCATTATTGCGATCGATCTGCAATCTATATCCAAGACCGTCGAGAACAGCTTTACGAAGATCTTTATCCCACTTCTCGCCAGCGATGGTATTCTGATAACCGATCTGTGCATTCTGACGATTAACAGATTCAAGCTGCTTCTGATATTCGTTCTGGAGGCGCTGATTCTCTCTGTCGATAGATTCTGCAAGAGCAACGTTGGCATCCTGCTGTCTTTCACCGGCACGGAGAACAGCTTCATCCATACGATCAGCTTTCTGCTTAGCGGAATCAAGTTCTTTCTTGGCACGATCTTCGTCGTCTTTAGCAAGGTCGTGCATAATAGTGTTGTAAGCCTTTTCAGACTCTTTGGCACGCTCGATGGAATCACGCGCAAATTCTTCCAGCTTATCTGTCTTGATGCCAGCCAGAGGATCCTTGAGCGCAGGAAGCTCTTTGCGTTCCACAGAGGGCAGAGCATTTGCAGAAGCAGCAGCCATAGCCGCGGCATTTCCACCTGTAGCTTCCAGGCCTTTAAGCGTAGTGGCAAGAGCAGCAATATCCGCAGTGGACACTCTGTTATTCTGAGCCAGAAGCTGACCGACATAAGCGCGAAGAACTTCACGACGATCCGGGCGCTCAAGAGACATATCAATATTCATAGCCTTATTGACAGCGTTCCACACCTCCTCAGCCGGATACATAGAGAACTGTGGATCAGCTGTCATATCCGACCATGCCATCATACGATCATGATAACGGTCTCTAACAAGGAAATCTGCATCAAGAACATCGGAAGGATTCGCTCCGCCCTTACCAGTCTGATACATATTGTATGCATTAGACAGAGTGGAGAGACCGGCATCATAAACGGATTTCTGCAGATTAGTAGCCGCTGCAAGAAGCGAAGCACCGCCGCCAGCCAGCACATTAGGAAGCGCCCCGCCGAAGAACTCGACGTTAGCTTCATTGTAAGCATCCTGCGGATTCTGTCGCATCTGATTGTAGTTCTGCTGAGCCAGTGCAAGCTGCGCCGCGGCTGTAGCCTGGGCCTGCTGAGCTGCCTGATAACGGGCATTGGCAAGATCCACTTTATTCATCGGAAGGTTTGGATCAGGTTGCTGCTGGACACGAGCGGGCAAATTAGGATTGACAGGGTTAGGAATCGTGGGTTTGGGAGCCGCGGTCTTAGCCATCAACATGGCATCACCAAAACGTTTGGCTGTATCGCTGAACTCCACCAGAGAGGTACCATACTCAGCGAGGAACTGCTTGTTCTCTTCCAGCCTCTGCTTGTCAGCGATCAAAGCGGCCACTTTCTTGAAGATAGGCTTGCTTGGCGTGATGGCATGCTCACAGGTACGCTCAAAAGAAACATTTTCAGGGACATAACCAGTTAATGCATCTTTCAGCTTGTCGCCATGGATGTTAACCGCGGTAGTGAAATCGAAGTCGAAAGCCTTCTTCTCAAACTCGGAAGCAACTTCCCTGGCTTCAGCATCCACCTGATTCTCGAAACGACTGATATCAGCAACACGCTCAGCAAAAATATGCGCATGCTTATCAAGCAGCCCCTCAATGTGACGCTCCACGATATCAGCATCAACTCTATGCTCCCACAGCTCAGGTGCATCGATAGAGACCGACGCGGCTTTCTCCATAGGAGCAGAAGTCGTTTCGATATCCATTGTATAAGGAATAACCGATGCCACTTTTATTTCTGGAGCTTCACCGGAAACCAGCCGATACACAGTATCAGCATCCGTAAGAGCAAAGGGATCAGCTTTATGCTCATCATCAGCCTTCTTCAACGTAAGAACAGTAAGACGCTTATTGAATGCAGCAGAAGCTGTCTTGGCAAACTTGGGATCAACCGAATTCTTCTTAAGCTGGTCAGCCAGAAGCTGGTTACGATCCAGCCCTTCGTTTATAGATGCGACGGTGGCGGCTCTTTCAATAGCATTAGTGAGTGCCCGCTCTTCCATCGGAGAAGCTTTATTATCCATCAGCCTGTTCCTTCTTTGTTAATATCTCAGTAAATTGGTTTGTAAAATCAGAACTGGAAGAGCCAGACGTAGACAACTCGGATTGAGAATAAGCTCTGATACCGAGCTCGATTCCTTTAGCAAGTGATTCAAGAGACTCGGAACCAGCTTCATCTCTGTCACGCATGTGCTCCTGAAAATCCCGTTCCGTCATACTCTTCAAAGCGGTTTCCATTGTCGTTGCATAGATCTCGATAGGCAAACGCATATTTTTGGCCATATAATCAAACAACTGCTTCTGCCGCTCATTTGAGCCTACTTTCTTTAAGAAGGCAGCAGTTTCTGAATCAGGCTCTCCGAAGATAGCTGCTTTAGCGCCTTTGTCAGCAGACTGATAATAAGCTATCAGGCGAGCTCTAAGAAGAGTTTGGTCATTGAAATAACGTTCTGGGGAGAACAAGAACGTATGAATCCAGCTATGTACCGCTGTAATGCCGGTAAGATCGAAAAACAATTTGTTATACAGCTGATACATCATAGGAGGGATGACGCAGCTGTAGTCCTTGGCTAATCTGTCTGCTTTGTGCCCAGCCAGAAGATGCGCCTCCATTTCAGCTACTATGGCAGAACGCCGCATAGAGATGCCGAGCCTCAAGGTCTCAGATACATCCTTCCACATGGCATCCAGAACAAGCCTGTTAGGAAGCTTTCTATAAGCTCTCAATGCCCTAATGGCAAATAACACCATAGGGTCAGTAGGGATCATGGGAGTCTTACCACAGCGCTCCTCTTCCAGATATTGCTGGGCAGCTAAATAACGCCAATCCGGAGGACTTAGAAAGACCTCCCTGGTCATTTCGGGAGGTCTTTCAGCTTGAATTATATCCTGAGCCTCTATCAGCTCTATCGCTGTGTCAGCCATATTACCACCTTCATTAGGCGGTCCTCAGAACGAGTCTCCTACCATGAGCTCGCCAGTGGTATCGCCTGTACTTCCTGTTCCATCAACTGTACGGAGCTTGAAGAAGATGGTCAGCTCACTGAGACTATCCAGAGTAACCTTCAGGCTCTCTTCAAGCGCTTTCAGCTTTACCATACCATACTTTTCTTCCATCTTTTCCGTATGCCAATAGAACTGGAAGAGCTTACGGCAAAGAGAATCAAGTACCTTCATAAAGGTAGGAAGATCATCGTGGATCTCATCGAAGAAGCGGTTCTGCTTGACAAGAAGCTTAAGAACAGTAACGTCGAACACTTCCTTGATGCCGTTCTGAGCCGCCATCGTGACAGCCTGTTCAAGCTGCGCCGGATCTTCAACAATAGTTGGCATCTCATGCTGAGAGATCTGAGGAGGCATATTGACACGCATCTCATAAGGAATATTGGAATCTTCCCACTGTCCGTCAGCAGCTGTCTTGGTGATCAGATAATGTGTGGACCGCGGACGATCGTAAGTAGCGCCGTTGGAAGCATCCTTCAGCATTACCTTGGCATCAGCAGGAGAGATACCATAGTCAGTAACAAGTGCAAGAGCAGCCTGCTTCATGGAGAGCAGCTCATCACCGTTCTCAGACTTGTCTCCACTGACTGTATAGTCCGAACCATTGTGATAGATGCGGACTTTCTTATAGTTCTTCGCTGTGTAGTTCTGGATGAAATGGTCAAGGCAAGCCATTGTAACAAACTGCATTGAGCCCTTACCGGCTCTGCGCACATAACGAGTGGTATACGGAATGACAATGATGTTGCCTGTACGCATAGGTCTGCGGAGTCCGCTCTTCTCATCAGCAAGCTGAATCGTGGTATCGAAACCAGTGCTCCAGGTCTTATCGTCACCCTTTATAAGGTCGCCCCAAAAGACTTCGCTGCTTCCATCAGGATAAATCAGATAAACATCTTCCGGTCCGTCTGGATAGCCATCCTTGTCTTTCTTTCTCTCAATGCTGCCAGCAGAAGACATGGCGCTACCAACAGACTCAAGCTGCTTCTCAGAGAAGTCTTCACGCTGAGACAGAAGCTCCATCACATTGTTATCCACAACAATAGCATTATCTCCATCAATGATGAGGAAGGAAGCGTTCTCCTTAGCGAACGGTTCAGGGAAATACTGACCGTCTCTGTCAGCTGTATAGGAGTTAACCTTTCTATCCCCATTCCAGCCTCTGCCAGCGCTTCTTGCAACGAAGACTTCCTTGAAGGAGCCATCTGGCTGCAAGATAGATGTCTTGCCAGGGGCATTCAGAATGCCGAACAGATTGGAGATCTTCTGCTTCTTGATAACCTGCGGAGCATCGCCATCTTCTTTGGCACACTTGATAAAGAATCCATCCTTATAAAGAGCTTTCTGTTCATTGGCTTTCAGCTCCTTGGCTTCCTTATCAAAAGGCATGATAACCTTGAACGCCGGAGCAGGATCCATTGTCTGGGCCACAGAAGCGAACTTCTGGAGTTCAGATGGATTGTAAAAAGAAAGCGTGGCATTCAGCATATCTTCCTTCATGAGGCTATCCAGCATAGAAGCAGTAGTCTCACGACCAAGATGCAGAGCAGTATCTAGCACACTCATGTCAGAGGCTTTCTTAGTCAGCTGAGGATCCAGTTTGCACAGGCCTTTCATATACACAGAAGACATGCTTGAATAAGAATCCTTCATCACATCTTCTGCCATCTTAGCGCTCTTTTCGATACCGCAAGCACGTTCCCAGAAATACAACCCAGGAACATTAGCAGATTTGTGCAGCTTCGGCAATACGCTGGCCGACTTTATAATCGGATCATTGAGCTCTCTGATGGTAGTGGCTCTAACAGAACCTCCATCGGTATTAACAGTGTCATCCACCATGGTGGCTTCCGGCACGATATCCTTGGACTTAATCCACTGGATCCATGGATCGCTCAAAGGCAGAAACTGCTGAGTATCAGCAAGAAGCATCATATCAGCCGTCTTGATGTTGCCGCCCATGAAAAAGGCTGGAATAAACACAACAGATCGGCCAATGATGTAGATGCCAGCGCCACAGGCCTTAGAGTTGTCATCTTCCTTCTCGATAAGCTGGAATGCGAGCTTCATGCTATCCAGCTGCGGGAATTTGTCTGCCACCACAGCGTTCGCCAGAATGCCGAACTGCTGCTCAAAAGAGGGTCCGTCTTCTTCGGTGGCGTTTTTGGTCATGTTTTGCTGGATAATGAGTTTACGCATAGTAGCTCCTTGAATACTGGTTATCCTTATTTATATTCATTCGTTACATACTGGTTTTGGGTTTCAACGGCTCTATCACGATGCGGTCCACATAACTGGGAGAATCGTATGCATCTGTGATTCCTTGTCTTGCAGCATCAAACAAGCCTTCCCTGAGCCGTTCGCCGGAAAGGCGAGGAAGCCAATTACGATCATGCTGCAATCCTTCCGCTGGACGCATAAACTTGGCAGCGAAAGATGGGGCGTTATCGTTAACGAGGACTTTGTTGAAGTCATATTTCTTCAGCTCGTTAGCAACCTCTGGAGTGATACGAGTACCAACAGAATAGTAAAGAACAGGCTTTTCAAGATACTTATTGGAAGCCTGCTCAACTGGCAGTTCTACAGAGTCTTCGCGAGGTTCATAGTCTGCCATCACTGTTGAATAGTTGACAATATCTCCAGGAAGATAATCTTCATAGCCATCAGGATTGGTTATCTCGACCTTATTTAGAATCGCTCTTGTAAAGGACTCCAGATTACGTCGGTCTGTACCGGCGCCACCAGCTTTGAGAATATCATTCAGCTTGTTCATGAAATAGACACGACCGGCACCAAGTCCCTTAAGCGCTACAACTTCCATAGGATTAGGCACACCATTGGTAAGCACATCACCAGCATACACCTGATCTCCGACTTTAACCTTCATGGTGCGATATGGAGAACAGTATAGGGTCTTGTTACCGACTGTAACGTATGTACCACCTTGCGGCGCCGGACGAATCTCTGTGATTGTCCCATCCTGAGGAGCCAATACAGCTGCTCCTGGGAAATTAGACGGGGTGGTAAACATACGCTCAATAGAACGAAAACCAGTTGGCTGATCTTCACCTTCCGGATCTTCCACTTTCTTGCCCCCAACACCCCCAACGTGCTTGGAAGAAATACCACTCTGCGTAAGCGGTTCGACAAAAGAACGAGCAGCATTCATGGACACATACTCACCGACGCCTGGGAACTTCCCGCTCTCATCCAAACCATTGCACATAGCACAAACCCCGTTGCTACTCTTACATGTCATAGGGGAGCGAAGCACCATCATCTCATCGTCATCTGCTTCGGCCACCATTTGAGGAGTAACAATCTCTCCAGGCTGATGCTTATGGAATGGCTTAAGGAGAACCGCCCCTATATTCTTGATGCTATTGGCTGGAAATGGGACACCTGTGTCTTTGGTCCCGCAATCGAACTCCGAGATAATGGTATCATGAGTGGCAGCTGTAACACGTTTTCCAAGATAACCGGCTTGACCCGTAGCAGCCTGGACATCATAATAGCCCTTACGACCGGAGGATGCAGATACCCAGTAAGCTGTAGGAGATACACCGTTTGCGTATGCCTCTATACCAAGATATGGAATATCCCTGTTAAGCGCATCCTTCACAAGCATGTTTCCAAACAGCATCTGGCGAAGCTGTACTTTCTTACCACGAGAACCCGACTTGATCTGAGAAGCTAGAGCCGTCTGTCTTCTGTCATTGTCAGCAAAAACAGCATCTTCGATCTTCTGTGTATACTTATAGCCAAGAGCCTTGATCTTATCTTCTTTCTGAGCATCTGTCAGAGAGTCGTCATTCAGCACATTGTCAACAATGGCTTTCATCTTTTCGCTGAGATGACGAATTTCTGTAGAAACTCTGAAATCTTTGAAAGGCAAAGCTGCGTCCCTGCCATAAGTAGACACGACGCTCTGCCCGAAATTGTTTAGATCTTGAAGGATATCGACGTACGCGTCAGGGTCCTCTTTCGCCAGAGCTGTCATGAGCTCTGTCGTTGTTTTCTTATCGAGGACCTTATCTGCGTAGTGTTTATACTTGTCCGGCAGTTTGGAGCGGACAATCTCTCGGCCAAGTGTAGTAGGCATCAGGCGTTCTTCTGACTGAGGATATACTGAAGAAGATTGGTGGGTTTGGCAGGAGCAGCGGATGCTGTCTTAGGAATATTGATTGGAGCTGGTTCAGCGACAGGGGCTTCGCCAGTAGGATTCAGATCTTCAGCAATCATCTGACGAAGTTCCTCATCAGCCTTCTTATCGGCTTCTGCACGATCATCCGTAGTAGACTGAAGAGCATCAACCGCCTTAGCGAGAGCCTCGATACGCTTCATCTGCTCATCCAGCTGCTTCGTGATGCCTTCAACCAGCGTGGAGATCTGCTCTTCGAGAACAGACTCAACACCACTCATAACCGCGGAAGCGATTTCCATAATAGGATCAGCCTGTTCTCCACCAGCCACAGCAGCCTCTTCAGGAGGAACAGCACCAGCTTCAGGAGGCATCACGCCTGCATCCACAGGAGCCATGCCACCAGCAGCCATAGGATCCACTCCGCCCATCGGGGCAGTAGCTTCAGGCGCAGGAGCACCCATAGCAGCATCAACCGGGGCTCCCTCAGCAGGAGCAGCTCCCATCGGAGGCGCAGCCGCAACCATATCAGCTGGAGCGCCAGTTTCACTGGGTGCCGCAGGGGCGCCCTGTTCTGCCGCGGCGAGCTGTTCCTGAAACATCTGGTAGATCTGGATAATCTCGTCAGCACTCAAAGGAGCACCATCAGGACCAATAAAGTTTCCAGAAGCCTGATCCATGACGATACCGATAGACTGAAGGAAAGACATGAACATCGCATCCTGCAGAATCTCAGGAGGAATCTGACCTCCGCGGCTGCCAGTCATAGAACCATACTGATCTGTCTGTTCAGGCATACCAGCGGGAGCACCGGCACCCATAGGAGCCGCTGCAGCGCCAGCCATAGCAGGATCCATGGAGGGATCCATAGGCGGTGTCATAATGGACTGCATCGCTTCAGGAGTCATGATAGCAGTAGCCATCTTGACAAGATGCATTGGGAAAGGTTTGTAATTTTGCATAGTAGCTCCTATGTTATTTGTGTCTTATTTCAATTGGATCATCAATATCTATAATACCGTCACGGAAAGCCTTACGCGCCTCTTCCACAGTATCAAAATAGTGGGTGCGTACATTGTCGCCCTGTTTCATACGAGTTCCGATGTAAAGACCCTGCTGATACTCTTTTTCCGGCTTATAAAGAATCTCTCTGTCACGCATACTCAGTAAGTTACGCTCAGGAAACATTCTGTCACGGGCCTGTTGACGAGCTTTATCCGAAACTGGAACATGAATGTTCACCGTGTCACCATCGAAATCCATATTGAAAGGAACAACAGTTGATGGATTTACATGAATAGCATGTCCTGAAACAAGTCTTGGATTATATGCCATAATACCAAGCTTATGCAGGGTTGGAGCACGGTTCATCAGCACTGGATGTGTTTTCATGACCTCATTAAGAACATCTCTTGCCTGGATATCACGGGCTTTAACTTTTTCCATTGCCTGAATAGGTGAGTAACCCCGTTGCACAAGAGCACGCTGAACAAATGGAGCCATGATGTTAAAAGCCATATCAACGGGAAGACCGAGCTCATTCAGCTTAACACGAGGATCTGGCACAACAACACCACGACCAACGGTATCGACAGTAGCGCTAATAACTTTACGTTGTGCAGAACTGAACTTCGGGCTATCGCCGAGTGCCCACTTAAGAAGACCCTGCACATGCTTACTCTGGAGTTTGGCGTCATTTGGAGCATACAAACCAGTCAGTTCTTTCCATCTGGTATACATATTCTCTAATGCCTGTTGCTGATACGCCTTAGGAAGATGCTTAGCCTCTCTTATGTCGTCTCTTGCATCCAGAAGTTGTGCATAAAGATAATTGCTGTCCGCCACCATAGTAAGACCATTATGAGAAGTAATTGGTCTGAACACTGGAGGAAGAACAGGAATACGATCCAACATGTATTCCGCTGGATTTATACCAGCCCTGCGCATACGCTCAATAGCAATATAACGCTTGAGGGCTTTATCCTTATTGGAAGGAGAGGCGTTCTTGAAAGCCTGTTGCGCTCTTTCTGCTTCCACAGTAAGATTGATCTTGTTAAGCGCCTCTTTCATAGCCACTGGACCACGAATGCCATTAACTTCGTCACGGCCAGCAACTACATCAGAAAACTTCTTATCCGGTATGTTCAACAGACGGGCAAGAGGCTCTTCCATAACAGGATTTGGCATGGGCTCATCCAGCTGAATATAACCCCACTTATCGCCATTGATACCGAAGACATCCTGACCGAACAAGCCACCATCTATTGGACGATAACTCTTGGTCTCATAGGTATCACGGGATTTAACTTCTCTGGATCCTGCTAACTCATTCACATCCTGATTGGTGAGCGCGAAGACCGAGACACCTTGAGGGGTTTTCCTTACATTAACCCCGGCTCCTGTAAGGTGTGCAAAGAACTTCTTATGGACAAGAGGCTCTCCGGGCATAGTGGGAATATCACCCGTACGAACAGATCGCCAGAAGTCAGAGTTAGACTGACCGCGGATATATTTGCTATCCTTGATGATATCGAAAGCACCGTGTCCTGCCATAGCACTGGACTCCAGCATACCAAAGCGCTTGGAGCCATCCATTCCCTTACCGCCAGGAACACCTTCTGCGTCATACGTAGAGGTACCGCGGGCGGACATCTTTGATTCCGCCAGATGCTTCAGTTTGTAAATATAGGAATAACCATTGGTAACACCCTTTATTACTCTTCCGGTGTCAGGATCGACCACATCATCTTCAGGATTCACATGATACTGCTTAAGAAGACGATCAACATAATTTGGAATAGGCTCATTGAAGAACTGTGGAACCGTTATAGGCTTTCCGGTCTTATGTGCTACTTTTCCTAATAAGGTTTCGTATATTTGGGAGACATTAGTCCTGGTAATCAGCCCCAAAGGACTGAAAATGATATCGAAAGGCTCACCTTTGGCTGTACGAGGCATCTGATCATCAGGAATGATTTGACTAATTTCCCCCTTATTGCCATAGCACTGACCATTCCATACGATTATACCACAACGTCTTGTTAGAATAACTCCTGTAGACGTTGTAACACAATAGACCTTACCGCAATAATCATCTATAATCTTCCAGTTAGTCTTTTCCATGCCAAAACCAAGGAACTCTTTATAGGCGCTGGAAATCTTATAGATTAACTTTGAATGCGCGTTTTTCGCGTATGTACTATGGACATTGCTATAACGTCCAGTTAATATGTATAGCCGTTGTAGGTCGTCTGCTAATCTCTTAGAAACAGTAGCACAACGGCAGCTACCATCACTTGAGACTCCTTTTTCTCCGTCTCCCATATAGAACCAGTCGAGCAGTGTTTCCATATTGTGTTTAGACCACGAAGAGAACACTTGTTCTGGAACATATTTCCCATAGCTGTTACCCAAAGGAGCAACGAAAGAGTATAGGTACCAGTTAGATACCCAAAAATACTGATGGTTGTAGTAGTGCCAATCTACACCCATTCTATCAAGAAGAGCAGAAATCTCTTTACATCTGGCTGCTCCATCCTCCGTGGTATCATACTGAGATATTCTAATCCATCTCCCTTTACCTGGTTTTCCACAATGACCTTCAGCTAAATAAATACCAAGGAAAGCCGCAAAATCATTGCTATTAAACAAGCGTTTCGTACATCCAGCTGTGGCTTTTGCTGACGTGTTTTTCCACACCTGCTCTGGTAACTCTACCATTTCAGGCTGTCTTGCTAACACACCATCAAAACATGCACTCACGCGCATGTATATCCTATTTCCATATACACTAGCAGCAGATTGTTTAATTAGCGCCGTATCCCCTTGTTCATAATTATAACGTGGAACAAACGCAACATTATGATCTGGTGTAACAACCATACTAGACCGCTTTGAGCTGTGCTCGATCATGCAGCCTTCATAATCTATCACCTGTCTAGCTAATGGGATCTCGAAACTGGCTGACCCATCTGGGTGCAAAATAGCAACAGAATCATCGTCTGTTAAATCCTTAAACAGAACAAAACCACGCTGAGTTAGTACCTCTGTCTGATCATCGAAGCAACCGCTAAGCTTATCACCGACTTCGGCAGGTGCTGTAACAGTAGCAAATACTTTGATGCCACGTTTCGTCTTGACAACATCAGTAACCACACCAGGATGATCGTGTTCCCATCTTTCAGACACATCTGTGAGAATGCGTTTTCCCATAGTACCTGGAGATGGTTCACTTACCTGTACAGCGAGAATCATAGGATCTTCTTTATGCAACACTGTTCCTGGCTTGACAATACCACTGTCATCCAGATTCGCCAACTGTTCTTTGTTGAACTCTGCTGGCTTCCATGTAGCGTAATTGTACTTCCCAAGCTTGATGGTCTTATCAAGATCGATGGATGTCTTGTACATGGTATCACTGGTAAGCTTCTTAGCAGCTGACTCGGACACAATGATCGCATCTTCATACGTACCGCCCTTCCAGGACATCCAGGCAGCCCTGAGATTCGTACCAATAGCAGCTGTTCCTTTATCATCAGTATAGTTGGAACTGGCTAATACATCACCTTTCTTAAACGACTGTCCGGCTTTAACAACAGGTGTGTTGTTAATAAAGCCTTTCGCATTCATCGGGAAATTGACATACAGCCCGACAGATCCTTTTGTCCCATCGTCGTAGATGACATCGATCCTATCCTTACGGACAGCCGTGACAATACCTCCCTGCGGAGCAAATCTAGCGCCAAGATACTTGCCTATCAGCGAATGCATATCCTTACCGGTAGCCTCATCAAGACCACGGACTAAAGGGGCCTCGCGAGATTGAATACTGACCGCCTGGAGAGGATACTTACTGTTATGCGTAACGACGCCGTTAGCTACAGCATAGAGGTTATCGTTGATATCAATGTCCACCATGAAAGGCGCATTGATTTTCTTGATAACAACCTTGACAGGGTCTTTCACCATATCACCATAATCAGGTTCCATTGGACGAAGCTTCAGCGCCAGAATAAGCTGACCGTCTTTGATCGTATCCCGATAGAGACAGTCAGTAGACAGACGGCTGAAAAGAAACGCCAGAGAATCCCGCATCTCAAGATTCTGGATGAAGAGTACCCATGCATCGTCGTTGCTGTCCATGCCAACCTTTGTAGCATCCGCTGTATAGCCATCCAGGAAAGCGCTTATAATGACAGGACCGGCTGACATCACACAAGCTGGTACTTTGCGATCTTCATCCTTGGCTCCCATATTAGCGCGGAGCCATTCCTTGAACGTAATATCACGAATGCCAAGACAGAAGCGCCCGTTCATGTAATAGGAATTGAACCCATCTTTGAACCCATAATGCGCCAACGTAGAGAGAACGAATTCTTTCTCATATTCTGGCACTTCAATACGCATCTTTGCACTGTCAGGCTCATTCAAAGAACGGGCGATATAACCCAGCACTTTAGCCATACCCTTGCTAAGCTGTATGCCATTGACAAAAGTACGACGGAAAGGAACATCCTTGAATGAGGAACGGAAAGCAACATCACCGGCTTTAAGCTTGGCTGCTTCCACAAGCATGTACTTGTCATTACGGAGAACAGGCCATCTATGATCAGAAGATGTAATAAGTGAACGACCTGACTTCAGAACAACCTTGACAAACCAGTTACGCTTAGGAGCAAATTTGGCAACAGTAGTTCTGATATCGTATGTGGAAGAAATGCCATCAGGAGTTGAGCCTGGGATAACTCCTTTGGAAAGATTCTTGGCTTTGCAGATACCAATGAAGCCCTTTTCATCTGTAGAGATAACTGCCATGTCAGGATGAAGGCAACCCATCTGAAGGCGCATCTCTTTCACACCAGACAGCATAGTAACCAGATTGGATGCCGTGGAATAAGCATCATCAGGGCGTGGAAGATAGTATTGAATAGAGTCACGTGGAACAATACGAACCCCAGTCGGACCACCTAGAGCAAATACGGACTTGGTTTTAGCCTGCATCATTTCAGGAGCTGCAATAACAGCATTAGCCGCGGTCTCGGAATCCAGAAGGACCTCTTTCCCTGTCTTCGCATCGATGAATTTCTGATAGAGCTTCCCGTCTGTGCCTTTCATCACATTCTTGGTCATATAAACATCAAGACCAACGCGGAAACTCTCTGGAGACCGTACAGGATCTATGAATCCGAAGTAAGAAGGCTGCACAGTACGCATCTCTTCAGGTGCGCTATCCTGAGAACTGACACCGCCTTCACCGATACGGGTTGTCTTATAGGCGGAGTCTATAGTCTCCAGCGGAGAAGATCCATCCATCATCTGTGCAAGTTTGGAGTCATAGAATACAGATGAGATATGCTTCTCAAGAGCGTTGGTAGGCATAAAGTCCAAGTTACCGCGGTTGGTCGCTTTCCACAAAAGATTACGACCAAGCTTATCCCCATCTCGCTGAATGCGCTCAGAGAACAGCATCTCAGGTCCATAGAAACGCTGGAATGCCAGAGAGTCCTTTGGATCCGGTTCCTGCTCTCGCTTGGAGATGCCAAGGAGTTTCTTGGATGTGGCAAGCATAAGGTCAGGAGTAACCATTTCTGTTTCTACTCCCACATTGGCCTTATTTACTGCTGCGGACATACGCATATCACGCACCCAGTCATTGGCTGTTTTCTGTGGCTTATTCTTATGCAGCTTCAACGGGTTAACGGTTTCCGTGGACTGCGTGATATTGACCTGAGGTTCATCCATAGAATATACTCCTGCTTATCATTATAGGGCTCACGTCTATAAAGTAGAATAAAAGAGCCAACCTGAATAGGCTGGCTCATAAATTTTATACTCGAAGTATAAAATTACAGAATGTCTGTTGGCCTGACTGTTGTCTCCATGGAAGGAGGAAGAACAAGATCTTTATTTGGATCAACCTTAGGAAGACGCATCTTCAGGGGCTTAGCAGGAGTAACTGCTGGCTTACCCTGTAAAGGCATAGTTTGAATGCTCTGATCAACCTGCTTGTCCAGCGCTGGCGTACGAGCAGGAAGCTGATTGCCACGCTGCTTGCGCCATTCCATGTAATTGCGGTAGGCCTGAGCGTTTTCATTTGTGGCCTGTTCCTGGCGTTTATAAGGAGCAGCGATAGCCTGCTGAGCTATATAAGCAGGATCTGCTTCAAGCTGCGCCTGAGTAGCCGCGGCGAAGCTTCCTGCCTTAGCCATACCTGCAGTAAGAATATCTGTTGCTTTTGCTTTCATTATATCACCTCAATAACCTGCGAGTCCGAGAGCATCTCCGCCCTCCTGGATTGTGGAACCGATTGTCCCTACAAGATCTCCGACCTTGGCCTTATCAGCTGGTGTGTAATGCTTAGAAAGATACTTGTTAGTAAGCATACCAGCTGTAACACCAGTCCCTGCACCAGCCAGAAGAGAAGCGAGGAGACGCACTCCCTTATGCCGCTTAAACCACGGAACAAATCCAAGCCCAGAGTAAGCGGACATATAGCCAAGCCCACCGGCACCAAGACCGATACCGGTACTGATAAGAGCATCCTTGTTCTCTATACCAAATGCCTGAAGAGCTCTGCCGTTGTTTCGGAGATCCTTGGCACGATCTTTAATAAGGGATGCACGAAGCGTAATCAGAGCATTACGAAGCGATGCCACTGTTTCAGGAGAAAGATTCTTCGCTTTCTCTGCCATATTGCCAGGAGTAACTCCATAAAGGCGCTTATCAAGAAACAGCTTACCAAGATCGATCTTGGACAGATCCCTGTTAGGATCATTATAAATATCAAGAGCATATCCGCCATTCAGAGCATTGGCAGGAAATTCGATGGCATGCTCTTTTCCTTCATCCTCGTAGGTTACCTTCCACTTCCCTTTTCCGCCAAGGGACTCATCAAGCCGGAACTTCGGATTATCGTCGCTCTCAAGAGCAGCGCCACCCTCACCAGAAATACCTGTGAACTGCAAAGCTTTCTTATACATAACCTATTCCTTATTGGTCGTTGTCTTTATTTATAATAGGAGTTGCGGTAATGTTCTATACAGACAAAAATGCCGCCCTCTGATGAGAGCGGCACATAAGCAGAATAGATGCTTCACTTAGCTGGCGTTTCAGCCGGAGCCTCTTCCTTCTTGGCGAGGAGAGCTGGACCATAAGCGCCAGCAGCAACACCACCAGCACCAGCCAGAATGCCAGAAGTCAGATAGTTAAGCAGGCGGCGCTGCTTGAACCACGGAATCTGGGAAAGGCCGTAATGGATGGCAGGAGCAGCGACAGCAGCCGTACCGGCACCAATCAGACCCTGCTGATTCTTGCCAGCCCAACCTTTGAAGTCATTCCAGGCATCAGAGGCAACCTGCTTGGTCTTATCGATCACTTTATCGACAGTACCACCGGTAGTCTCTCCACCCTTATCGTCCTTCTTATCGTCCGTCTTCTTCTCGGATTCCTCCGCCTTCTTCTGCATCTTGGAGGCCCATTTCGCCATGGCGTTTCCGTATGCAACTCGATCGAGCATGGTCATATAATCCATAAGTATCGCTCCTTATTTGTTTTGCGATTGTTGTTATATAAAGTAGTTCGTAAATCCGTCACTTGTTCTCTTTGTTGAGAAGCATGTAAGCACCGGCTCCTGCTCCTGTACCAACAGTAAGACCGATGATAGCCCGAAGAAGTCTGCGCTTAGCAAGAGCAGGCATGAAACCAAGCATACCATAAGTGGTAAGCCCTGCAACAGCACCAGTACCTGCAGCAGCCAGTTCGTTCTGATTACGACTGAAAAATCCTTGCTGTTTATCCTTCTTATCGTTCTTTGAAGGTTCTTTTTTGGCTGGCTCTTCTTTCTTGGCAGGAATCGTGGTCGACGCAGGTGTGTTAGCCTGAACTGGCTGCACAGTAGATACGGTGTCTTTCGGCTTAGCTTCTGGTGTTTTATCCGCAACGACGGTCTTTTCCTGTTTAGGAGCAGGCGGAACATATTTCATCTTGGAGAGCTCTTTCTCCATAAGAGACTTCTTGGCTCTTTCACGGGCTTCCATCTCTTCCTGTTCCTTCTTGGCCTTCTGCTCGAGCATATCCTTCTCTTCTTCGGTGTAATAAGATTCAGGAATAGCTACACCACGTCGTCTTAACTCGGCCTTTACATCCTCTCCGGGAGCATTCTGGTCATAGATATAGCTATGGGTTCTTCCATAATAGTCCAGAGCAAGCCTATAACCGTTAGCGAAACGTCCTCGATCGATGAACATATTAGCCAGGTCTCTGCTGTCAAGGCTGCCAACTACATTGGCGGCTTCTTCGAGCTCCTGGGCTCTTCTAATAGCCTCTTTGTTGGAGATGCCCGGTTCATCAAGCCACTTTATAGCCTCTCCTCGTACCCAGCTACGAGGATCGTCGATCAGAGATACATTGTCCTTAGTATGCTGGACAGCGCTATCCCGCTCGATCCAGGTGGCATCCTTTTCCTTACCAAACCCAAACAGGGCTTTCTTATAGAGGCCTTCACTCATCATAACACCTCACACAAGTTTACTTGCACCTATACCCGCGGCAGTGCCAACACCCATGCCAATCAAAGCACGGATGAAGCGACGCCTGCGAAGCATCGGGATCAATTCAGTAAGGCCATAGGTTGTAGCACCAGCTAAGGAGCCAACAGCGGCACCTGTGAGCCAATCCTTATTATCATCAAACCAAGACCCACCGGTTTCAGCTGCTTGCTGAATCGCGTTGGTTTTCGCTTCATCCAGTTTCTTACGTTCTTCGATAGGATTATAACCACCATGCTGCTCGATAAAGGCAGGAGTTCTGACAACAGCGTGTCTATCCATCATGGCCTGCTGGGCCTTGATGCCATGAATGCGTTTAAGGAACCACTCCTTTTGCGCATCAGTCATGGTATCTTTACTGTCTTTGTAATGCTGCTCAAGCTTAGGAAGCTCCCAGCCTCTGTACTCGTCATTGAATTTTTTGAACTGAAGGTATCGAGGGCCTTCGGGAGCCACCCCCGACAGCCTGGCTTCTATCTGCTCTCTCTGTAATGGAGTAAGCTCTCTAGCGTTGGTAAGCTTGAAATCCATCGCTTGAGCATCTGTCATGCTGTCATACGGATTATCAACCCCGAATCCACTTTGTTTAGTCATATCTGTATAGCGCATTTATGCACCCTTTCTCGTTGCAAGATCAGTAAGCAGTCCGGCACCAATACCGGTACCACCTGCAAGCAGCATACGCAGCGCTTTCATCTTCTTGATCTTCGGAATAAACGCCGTCGCAGCATACGTACCCAATCCGGTAGCAGCCCCAACCGCGGCATCAGTACCATAACGCTTGACGGCGTTACCAACATCCTTACGAAGATCTGCATCAGGATCCTTCGGCCCTTCTACAGCATCAAGCATCTGACCCTTGGTATCATTCACTCCCATAGAGCGGAGGAGACCCCTTCGAACTTCTGGATCTGCGTTGATAGCATTGCGAATCTTTTCGTAGTCGTAATCCCTGTAGATGCTAGGACTATTCATCGTCTTATACGCAAGACCCGCGCCGAAGCCGCCTGCGAGTCCAAGAATAGCACGTATAACACGATAACGGCGCATACGTGGAATAAGCCCAAGACCAAGGTAAGAAGCCACAGCTGTTGTTGTGCCTGCTGTAAGTGCTCCTGCCATCACAGCATCGTGGCGCTGCTGTTCAAGAGTAGCTCTAAAATCCTCCCAGTCTTTCTGTCGTGTGTTTCGCTGGAAACGCTTCAAATTCTCTTCTGCAGCTTGCATATCGAGAGCAGGATCAGAGGATAACTCACGTTTTCCTTCTTCATCTCTTGGGAGAAGAATTTTGTCCTTAACCTTAATAGGGACATTCGTAAGCCGATTCAGATACTTGTCCACATTCGGTGTAAAACCATAGGGAAGTTTCTTGTCATCATATCCAGAGTCTCCCCATCGTTTGGCAGCAACACCAAACCCTTCCCCTGTAAGATAGTTCTCGATATCCTCAATAGTAGCCGTATTGGCTGCCGCTTTTATCATTCGCTGAAGGCGTTCGTCCATTGTCATCCTCACATATTATATAGCTTATTTGCTGCTATTCTAGCCTTCTCGTCAGAGCCAGCTGCCTTGTTCTTATCAAAAAGTTCCTGCCCCCAGGCTTCCTTCATCTGCTCATCGGTAACACCCATATCGCGGAACACAGTGTAAGCTGGAGCCGTAGACGTTTCCCTCTTGATTCGAAATATACCCGTGTTGGGCTGCAGCATCATGTGAAACCCTGCTCCAGTACCCTTACGGATATTGAACTGTGCCGATACTTCGTCAGAGCGCTGCTTTGTATATACTCCTGGCTCCATTCGCATAATGTTTGAGAAAGCATACTCATGTCCGTTACGAATGAATGTGCCTCTATCTGTTATGTAAGGAACCTGCATAAGGGTCATACGGCGTGTACGGCTGACTTCCTTATCCGTCTTGGCATCCCTGAGAACCCAGGTACCTCTAAGTCTGCGACTACAGGAGGTGCCTTCAAGAATCGCCTTCTTCTGATCCTGGATGGACACATCCTCAGGATCATCATAGCCAACGTCCTCTACAGCAAGAGTATATCTGTCGTTGTAAAGAGGAAAGCGCTGCTTAATGGCTTTCTGGACATTATCGAACAAGACCTTCCTTATAGTTGGATAATCATCCATGCGGAAGATCTTGACGTCCTTTCCTTTGGCGAGCGTGTTGGAAATAAACTTCTGCTGCGCTCGCATCTGATTCTTGAGGGCACCTTCTATGTCAGGCATTATTCGCTCTTCTGTTTGGCAGCTGGAACCGCCATTGGTTTCTTCTGATCGCGACTGTTGCGCCACTTCAGATACTCACGATAAGTTTTGGCTGTATCATTGAGCTGGTTCTGCTGGTTTTCATACGCCTTATTAAGCTTATCTCCAAGCAGTACCTTATAGGCCTTAACTCCAGTAGCAAAGCCACCGAGCGCAGTTGCTGGAATGGCGACACCAGGATGAGCAGCTGCGCCAGCAACTGTGGCTGCTACAGCGGGATTAGCCCCAAGCACTGCAGCAGCCGTACCGGCGAAAGCCTGCTTTGTTTGTCCTTGTTTGAATTCGGAATAAGTCATTTCTTTGTCGCCTTCTGCACGATGGATGCAACCTTGGCCTGAACTTCAGCCTTGCGCTGTTTCTTCTGTTCCAGCTTCTTAGGAGCATCAGCGATAATAGAAGCCAGCTTGGTCTGAACGTAATCTTTGCGCTGAGCGGAGGCGAACTTCTGCATGGCGGTAACGACGTCTTTATAAGTCATGATGATTATTCCTTATATGTTAATTGAGATTGGTGTATTGAGATCGTCGGAATAGAACTGCGGCTGTTTCCGTGGATTCTTCTTTGGATTAACAGCAGCAACCTGATCCTCTGGCTGTTCATCTTTCTTGTCAATAGACTCAAACAGCTCTTCGGAATTGGATGGAGCAACCGTAAGCGGCGTCTGGTTAGTCTTATTCTTAACATATTCGTTAAGAGCAGACTTATAGGCCTTGTACTTCATATTCTCTTCGTTATTGCGGGAGAAGAACATATAAGCACCGGCACCAGTAGCCAGAAGGGCAGCATATTTGAGAGCACCCCAGGCAGCGCCGTTATTGCCGGTAGGATTCAGACCCTTCTTGAAAATAGAAAACAAACTGCCCCAAAATCCAGGAGCTTCTCCGCCCTCTTCATCGTCAGCCGCTGTCTTGGTATAGGGATCTTTGTAGGTTGGGAGCTGAGCCAGATTACCCTTAGCAAGACGAGCACGTTCGATCATTAAGGCATTGAGATCTTCTTTCCTATCAGAAAGACGCTGCTCTGTTACATAGCGACGAGCACTGGAGACAGCTTCGTCAGATGCTGTATAAGCCAAAAATGCAGCCAAAGCAGTAGCAGCAATAGGAACAGCGAATCCCAGCTGGTTATATGCACGAAGATCCGTATAATTACCTGTAGACAGCGATTTGCTGGCTGTTTTAACGACTTTCTTTTTCTTGCGGTTCCCATACTGATCCAGTTCATAGATAGCAGGATCAAATGTCGTTGACAGCTTGCCCTTTGCAGTATCATCAACAACAGATCCCTTTCCATGGATCAGATTGTCTGCGCCAAGAGCAAGACGGATACCTCCAACAGCGGCTGCTGTAAGAAGACCGACAGCGCCAGCCTTAAATGTGAGATGTCCGATCTGTTTACCAGAAAGACCGCCGATCACATTCTTGTCGGTGAATCTGTTCATCCACCATTCCGGCACTTTATCAACACCCCCAGTCAAGAACGACAGAGGATTGATTGTGCTCCAGTAGGAGGCATCTGGATCATTCGGATCCCAGGAGACTCGTTTGGTCTCTGCCTGTTTGATTATATTGCTCATGAGTTTTCCTCTCTTAGATATGCAAAACGGGGATGCAACATATAACTCAGCTCGTCATATCGCACCCAGACCATAAACTTGCATTTATTCTGATCATACTGCTTCAGTTCTTCCACAATAATGATCTTATTATGAAGCTGGTCATCCAGCAATTTGTCGTAACGCTCAATCGACTCTGTATCGTCAGGAGACATCCAGAAGATAGCTGACTTTGGCTTACGGTCTAGATAAAGAGCAGCTTCAAGCAGCTCCTGGCGATCAATAGGAAGATTCTGCGCAGAAGGATCGATAGGGATTCCGTCAATGGTTCCTGTGTTCTGATACATCCACAGCAGATTGGCGGAGCCGTCGATGACGTTTTTCTTGTTCTCCTTCGACTTAAAAGGAAACTCTGCAAGCTCTACGTCAGCAAGGGCTACTGTGCGACCATATTCAGAAGACGAGGAAGCCATTACACCATCCTCATAGACTGCGGCGCCATCTGTTTACGGCGCTGTGCAGCTTCCTGATTGATCTTGGTCTGAAGCTCACCTATATCAGTTTTCAGGCGTTCTGCCTCATACTCTTTCTTGATGTCTTCGACATCCTGCTGCCCCTTGGATGTAGCTTTAGCAAGAAGTGCACCACCACCGATGCCAAGAGCGGCATTAACACCTAGATGCAGAAGGGCTGCGTTCGTAGCTCCATTCAAGACAGCTCCCAGACCCCCTGCCGCATTACCAAGCAACCCGGTGACAAGCAAAGTAGCAC
>Ga0310690_10003697_pt1 | contig 22636 bp, 15 predicted proteins | sample AusTroGonzalo_MG_2_FD_207661 | JGI IMG/M metagenome (GOLD analysis project Ga0310690, IMG submission 207661) | Bovine rumen microbial communities from tropical cattle in Woodstock, Queensland, Australia - Gonzalo_04 (v2) (version 2) | ecosystem: Host-associated > Mammals > Digestive system >... | reverse complement strand
GGAATATTCACTGCTTCGAAATTCTCAAATTTAGTAACTATATCTGTAGAATTATCCACTATAAATCCAAGAGATTGAGCGATATCTTCTACTTCTCTTCTAGTTTTTGCTAGTAAATTATAATATCATTGGTCTAGTTTAGCTCCTGGTAATGAAATATCTATCAAATCTTTTTCAAGCATTTCGTTGATAGCAGCTGACGACATTTCTCAATTCTTCTTTTCATAAGCAGATTCCAAAGCTGTTTTCAGTGCTAAAAGTTGCTGTCATTTTTCTCTTTTCTCTTCAGGAGACAATGAACCCATAACTTTAAATTCTGCAGGTAATAATCATTTTTTACCTAAATATTTTTGGAATCGTTCTTCCAAAGTTTCTGCGGTTTTTACTTGTTCTAACTCTCAAAGAATCTGATTTTGATCTAACATTTTACTATTTAAAATTTAAATCGGCTTGAGTTTATATTTATCTCCATAGTTTTCAACGGATTTTAACTATTTATATATACAAAATACCAACCCTTTACATTTTTTATTATTGTATTGAAATAATATATTAAATAATTATATTAATATCGTATTTATATTATTAATTACAACAACATGAATGAAATAGACTCAGAAAGGGCTTTAGCAGAGCACTTACATGAAGCTGAAAAACAAGGCTTAAGTGCAAAAGGTAAAGTTATCACAGAAAAAGCCGACTTACAACTTCTAAAGACTATGACTATACCAAATGAAGATTGAATCAAGAATACTCCAGATCTTGAAAATCACATTGATGGTAAGACTTCTGTATCACCACTTTGAAAAAACTGTGAAGATCGTATTTTACCACCAGAAAAGTAGTTATTAAAAACAATTACATGAATAAAATGCAGGAATATATCACAAATTTCCTGCTTTTTGTTTTATTTTAAATACTCTTGTAATCTTCGACATACTCTATCTTTTCACATTACAAACATTAATGAAAACAAATGTTCTACTTTTTCAATGGAAAAATATCAATGATATCCACATTGAATAATAGATTATTATTTAATAATATTTTTTCAAATTAAAAAAGTCCACCATAATGATGAACTCTTATATTGCACCTTTTTTTAAAAAGGAGAGCCACAACCTCTTACCTTACCTTTTTTGGATGGAAAGGCATTAAACCATCGGAGGCCTATCCTCCGAAGAGGATTACCATTTGCCAAGTATTACTACTCAACCATATATAGTATAGTCAAAATTCTTTAAATTGCAAATTCAAAAAGACACTCCGTAACGGAATGTCTTTTTATTTATGAAACTAATTTAAATATTCACTTAATCTCTCACAAACTCTATCTTTTCACATTACACACATTAATGAGAACAAATCTGGAGTTTGTTTAGCATTACATAATTGGATACGCAAGAACATTGCTAAATCTCCAACTTTTCCTACATATCATCACTCTTTAAATTCTGCGTTATTTGCTGCATAACCAAATCTTTTTCAGATTTCTTTTAGCTGTTCAAATCGTCATAATGTATCTACTCATTCTAGTTTAACTTCCTCGATATATGTGTGAACGAAATCTTGTAATTTTGAGAAATTTTCATTTTCAGCTAATAATGCCTTTCTAGTCTCTGCTCATTTTTTCCAATTCTCATCATCAAAGAAAAGAATCTGATTTTTTACATCTGGATAAACTGTAAATCTTTTTGGATCTTTTTCAGTATGACGCTCGATATTCATAGCTGCCATATAATAGTCTGGATTAGATTTCAAAAGCTCTGCAAATTCAGGGTCGAAGGATTCGGCTCGCTCCAAAGTTTCATCAAATAATTTGTTAGTAGAAATCGCTGAAAGATATTGATTATTTATCCATTGTAATTTTACTTCATCAAAAAGTGGAGCAGCTACTCACATTTTTTGAAGTTCGAAATTGAACTCAGAAAGTGGAGCTAATTGATTTTCTTTTCTCCAATCTTCGAATGATGAACTAGCTAAAGTCAAAATATAATCCATTAATCATTGAATAGAATATCATCTTTCAAATAAGATTCTCACATCAGCTTCTGGGTCATGTCTTTTACTTAGTTTTCTTTTCTTCCCATCATCTAATTTTGAAATTGGAGCAACGTGACAATATCTTGGGGCAGTTAATCCAAATGCTTGGAATAACTGTAAATGTAGTGGAACTGAAGTAAGCCATTCGTCTCATCTCATTACGAGAGAAGTTCTCATCAATGTATCATCTACGATATGTGCCAAATGGTATGTTGGTAATCCATCTCACTTGAGAATTACGATATCATTATAATTGTCTATCATAGAAACTACTCATCTAAGTTCATCTGAAAAGATAATTTTTTTGGTCAAATCTGCAGGTGAACGGTATCTGATTACTGAGAAAGTATCTCACATTTCATGGAATTTTGTGATTGCTTCGTCTGGAGAAAGACTACGATATTTTGAAAATTCTCCATAAATTCCAGGAATCTGTTTATTTTTCATTTGTTGGTCACGAATTTCATTGAGTTCTTCTTCACTCATCCAACATGGATAAGCTAGTCATTTTTCGATTAAATATTTTATAAAAACTTTATAAAAATCTGCCCTTTTTGACTGGATGTATGGACCATAATTTCCGACATCGGCTTCGTTTTCTCCAAGTGGTCATTCATCTATTTCAATTCAGAATTTTTTGAGTGATTGAACTAAGGATGTCGCAGCTCATTCAACTTCTCTTTTTTGGTCAGTGTCTTCGATACGTAAAAAGAAAACTCAATTATTTTGCTTTGCGTATTTCCGGTTTATTAAAGCTGTGAATAAACTTCCAAAATGCAAAAAACCTGTAGGAGAAGGTGCTATACGTACACATACACAGTTACGTTCTGGATATCTTTGTAATAACTTCTGAATATCTGAATCCACTCCTGGGAGTAATAAATCTGCTACATCTTGCCAAGTTGCCATAATTCTATTTTTGAAAAGATTAAAAAATCTGATTTGAATGATACGCATTCAATACAAAAAAACAAGGATTTCTAAAAATTAAATACTATCGAACCAATCCTGTTTGAATCATTTCTCGAATGTAGCAATATGTCCTGTATCCATCAATATAATTCAGATTTCTCTATTCTTATCTAAAGAATTTGACGATAAATTCATTGAACCTAGAAGCAAATATTTTTCATCCACCAGAATCATTTTCGTATGGTTGTAATGAGTTTTTAGAGTCCTGGCTATTCCAGGTCAGAAGTAGGAAATTAAGTCATAATTATCATCTGTATCAGCGACAATTATTGCCATGTCTACTTCTTCGGATTTTTTATGGAGAATATCGAGAATTTCACCATCCATAATATACTGAGTCTGAATCACAATCGATTTTTCTGCACTTTCGAGCAAGGTCTTGATTATTTCACGACAATTCAACGGACAAACAACCAAATTTGGATGAAGATTTAATGTCGATAAATCATCTCAAACCCAATCAGCATCGAATAATTTCTCTAAGCTATTACGAAAATCTGAATCATCAGAATAGAAAAAATGTTCACGATTTGATTCAAAACTTGATTTTGTCAGATTTGCTGTCTGTACTCGAAAAGCATCTTCATTCATAGTGATTTTTGCATGAACATAACTTGTTCACATTTGTTCATCAGAACGAAGTTCAATGTTATTATCTCATGAAAAGTAATCTTGTAATTGACGAAAAGTATTTTGATATTGCTGGTATTTGTTATTTTCTAGAATAATCTGAACTGGAATTCAAAGATTAGAAAGCGATTGAAAGCCAGATTTGAAGAAATTATTAGTAAAATCATATGTCTCGAGTTTTATATATTTATCCGTTGAATCCAAAAAATTTCCATATTGTGTATAGAGTTCATCACCTGGTCACTGAAAGATTGTTCATGAAATGATTTTCAGATTTTCAAAAAAATTTTCTGAATCAAACTCCTCTTCTTGCACAGTATTTCCATATCATGGTCATGCTTTCATATCAAGCAAACCCACGAGAATCAATACAAAAATAACTCAAATTAGCCAATTTAATTTATTCTGTAAAGATTTTTTCATAAAACAACATCGATATAAACACTACTCTATTAAATAATTATCGTAAAATTTCAAACAAAAAAGCTGACATTTGGCCAGCTTTTTATATTTTTGTACGTTGAATTACATTCTTTCGTGGAAAGTTCTCTTAATAACCTCCAATTGGTGTGCTTTAGACAATCTAACGAAATTTACTGCATATCCTGAAACTCTGATAGTCAATTGAGGATAATTTTCTGGATGTTCGTATGCATCCATCAATGTTTCTCTATTGAGCACATTTACATTCAAATGGTGTGCATCTTTTCCAAAATATCCATTCAGCATTTTTACTAAATTATCAATTTGTTCTTCTTTATTAGATCAAAGTGAAGCAGGAACAATTGAGAATGTATTTGAAATTCCATCTTGTGAATAACGATAATCCAGTTTAGCTACCGAATTCAATGAAGCAATTGCTCATGAATGGTCTCTTCCATGCATTGGATTGGCTCCAGGAGCAAATGGTTCTCCAGCTTTTCTACCATCTGGAGTAGATCCTGTATTCTTTCCATACATTACGTTTGAAGTAATCGTAAGTAATGATAATGTAGGATTTGCGTTTTTGTAAGCCTTATGTTTAGATAATTCTGACATAAAATATTCTTGAATTTCTCTTCACATCAAATCTACTCTATCATCATCATTTCCAAACATTGGATACTCTCCTTCTATTTCGAAATCTTTTGCTAATCAGTTTTCATCTCTAATTGCTTTAACTTTTGCATATCTAATAGCTGACAGTGAATCAAGGACAACTGACATTCCAGCAATTCCATATGCGATATCGATTCCACATCCAGAATCTATGAAAGCCATTTGAGCCTTTTCATAGTAATATTTATCATGCATATAATGAATGATATACATAGCTTTTGCATAAACTCTAGCTGTATTAGCCATGGCTTTTTTGAAGTTTTCATATACTTTGTCGTAATTTAAAGTTCCATCTTCATTATCACAGTTTTCAAATAATTTAGCATCCATTACTTGAACTCCTTCATCTTCTTCTCTACCTCCATTGATAGCTAGGAGTAATGTCTTAGCTAAATTACATCTTGCACCAAAATGCTGAATTCTTTTACCGATTTCTTGATATGAAACACAGCACGCGATTCCATAGTCATCTCCTCATCTAACTGATTTCATCAAATCATCATTTTCATATTGGATTGAAGAAGTATCGATAGAAACCTGAGCACAGAATCTCTTGAATCCTTCCGGTAATTGATCTGACCAAAGAACTGTTAGATTTGGCTCTGGTGATGGTCCAAGATTATATAAAGTTTGTAAAAATCTGAATGAAGTTTTGGTAACTTTTACTTTTCCGTCAGAGAACATTCCTCCAATTGATTCAGTCACCCAAGTTGGATCTCATCCAAACACATCGTCATAACTTCACATTCTAAGGTGTCTTACCAGTCTAAGTTTCATAACGAAATGGTCAATCATTTCCTGAGCTTCACTTTCAGTGATTTTTCAGTCTTTTAAATCTTTTTCAATATAGATATCCAAGAATGAAGAAACATTTCCAAGAGACATTGCTGCTCCATCTTGTTCTTTCACTCCTGAAAGATATGCAAAATAAACCCATTGAATAGCTTCTTGAGCTGTTTCAGCTGGTCTAGTTACATCAAATCCATAACTTTTTGCCATTTCAGCGATATCATTTAATGCATTAATTTGCATAGATATTTCCTCTCTAAGTCTAACCTTAGCGTCATCCATTTCTCATTCGATAGCTAAGAAATCAGCTTGTTTTTCTTCTATAAGTTTAGCAGTTCCATAAAGAGCTAACCTTCTATAGTCTCCAATAATTCTTCCTCTAGCATAGTTATCAGGAAGTCATGTAAGAACATGCTTTGATCTATAAGTTCTGATTTCTGGATCATATGCAGAAAATACTGCATCATTATGATTCTTTGCATATTTAAAGATTTCTTTAACTTTTGCATCAAGTTCGATTCATCTTTCATTAAGAGCTTTTTCTACTACTCTCACTCCTCCAAATGGTTTAATTGCTCTTTTTAAAGGTTCATCAGTTTGGAGTCCAACTATAGTCTCCAAATCTTTTTCGATATAACCAGGTTTATGAGAAGTAATCGTTGAAATGGTTGATGGATCAGCTGACCTAAGTCCATTATTATCTCTCTCTTCTTTGAGATATTCACAGCATTTCTCCCAGAGTTTTTTTGTCCTTTCTGTTGGACCTTGAAGAAATGAAGCATCTCCATCATATGGAGTAATATTGTCATAAACAAATTCTCTTACATTTATAGTCATCATATTTATAATAATAAAATAAAATCTCTATGTATTTAACCTTAATTGTCATCGATAAATAGCTCGCTGTGCAATTAAGATATATTATACTACCAGAATAGAGGAGAATCATAATTCTGATCTATCACAACCAATGATGCATTTTGATATAATGAAGAAGGACAATAATTATGTTGACTATCTAATCAATTCTTACATTCCCATCCGAATATATCTATCAAAGCATCAGAAGATAACTTTGTAGTAAACTTACCATGGATAAAATACTTATCATCTATTCAATCATCAGAACCTGTTCGAGACACAGATCAGTTAACTATAAAATTTCATTTCAAGAGTTTCCCCACAGCTACGTCTTCTCAATAATATTTCCTATTACATGTTAAGAGCTCCAAATCTCAAGTATTTACAAGTTCACCTGTTAAATGCCCATTATCTCCAGTATTACAGGCGACTACTTGAATTATTTTTTGCTTACATGTGCTACCCTCAATCTTATCACAGTCCAAATAGCTGTCACCTACCTTACATGCATCTCAATCTAATTCTTGGCATGGGATAGAGCTCCAATCACTAAATCTGTTACAGTAACACTCGCAATTAGGCTGATCTTTAATCTTATTATTTTCTGCACAATAACTTTCACCACCGCTAAAATATGCATTTTCAACGTTAGAATTAAAAGTACTTATGTCTGTATCAGACTTAAATCAATCTTGTTTAAACACAAAACTCGTACCCGTTGTATTGTCAATTAATAGGACTCCGCTATCTATAAATATATCATACACAACATCGGAATCATCATTGTCTGGTGTCACAACGACATTACCATTTTTAACAATCAATGTTCTTCACTTGTAGTCTAAGGCATTAACGTTAAGAATTCAATCTGTACAAATTACATCTCCATTGTTAATTCCAGTAGTTCCATATTGCCATTTTCATCTACATAAAACTCAAGCTCTCTGCTTTACATAGTTAATCAATGTAGCATTATTTATATTCGATGAAGAGAAATATTGCATTTTAGAATTGGTCTGATTTCATATTATACCAGCCTCCGACTCATTACTCATTCATACAATTCCATCCACAATCATTCAGATTAATGAATCTCATGCTGATCATATATTATTACAGTTTATGTTTAGTCATGAATTAGCTATTACTTGATCTCCTGAATATGTAAAAAGACTCGACACTCAGGCATTTCCACTTAAATCCATCACAAAAGTTTTAAGACTTGCTTCATATCCATCAATAAATTCACATCAAACCAATCCTACTCATCCATTATAATCATAAATCAATCATACTGGATACCTATTCTCAACTCTCTGAAATGTGGGAGCTAATTCATATTTTACAGATATCCAAGAAGGACCAGTCTCATATTTCACTCACGCCACTAGTCAATATGTATACCCACTATATCAGTGCTCTATCATTCCATAGTAAGAATTATCATCGAGATATAATTGTGTTCCTTCCTCGATACAAGCATTTTCTGCAGCTTCCTTACACTGTAGACATTCATCAAAATCAGTGGCTTCACACTTATCTTCACATTCATCAGGTGTTGTGGGACTGGCACAATCTTCTATCATGTCATCATATCAATCTTTTACACACCTAGTGTATAGCCCTCAGGTAATCGTTACATCCATATTCCAGTCTTCACGTGTCTTTTCATCCAATGGCCAAAGCCTTTCTCATCTTTCTGAATTATAATAAAATCATTTCATTTTTTGTTTACATTTAACTGCATCTGCCCCTCCTTTTATCTCTGTACCTTCATCATTACCGCTATTGTATTCCCCATTTGTGAAATACATGAATCATCCAAAATTATTACCGTTATCAACAAAATGAATATGAGAGAGCTTGTTCGCTTCAAGATAACCTGTAGTATTCAATGTTATTTTAAATGTTGCCGCTGAAGCAAATGATGCTCAGAGTCAAGCAAAAAACATTACGAATAATCCAATTTTTAATAGATTTTTTTTGTTAAACATTTTTATTAGAAAGATAATAAAATAATTTCCTAGATAATTATATTCATAACTCCAGGAAAAGTCAAAAAAAATCAGACTTTTTTCATCTGATTTTGATAATAAATTATCTATAAAATCTTATCTTCTAATTTTAGCTAAATATGCAAATCAAAGTGCATCCGCAGCATCATTATATTCAGGGATATCTTGTAATTTATAGAATCTCCTGATAGTTTTCTGAACTAGCATTTTGTCTGCCTTTCCATTTCATGTTATAAATTTTTTGAGTTCTATTGGAGTAAGTTCTAATACTGAAATATTTTTTCTCAAAAATAGCATCATTAATGCTCATCTTATTGCGTATACAAATTCAGCATTACTCTGGTTGTAATCAGTGAAAAATAATTTTTCCATTGCTACTTTTTCTACTGGATATTTTTTCAATAATTTTTCAAAAAAATCCAAAATCTGATTTGCTCTATTGAATTGATCCTCTCTAGTTGGAGATTTTTTATCTTGCAACAAAATCCCCGCATCGATAATTTTTAAATCATCATCTATCAATGCATATCATAATTTTCTAACTCATGGATCTATTCCTAGGTACATCGGTTTTATTGTAAATAAATACTAACTGTCATTCTGAGCGTTAGCGAAGAATCCAGTACACATAACACCTATGAATTCTTCGTCATAAACTCCTTAGAATGACGATTGCCCTCTATTTACCATCTCTAAGTTTTTTCCATAATCACTCCTCCTCCTTACTCAATTTTTTGGGAATTGAAACTTCAGTTTCTACTACCATATCTCATTTACTTTTAAACATTCACTTCTCTCCAAATCATCTTCCTGATATCTTAATTCTATCTCAGATTTGGGTTCATTTTGGTATTTTTACCAATAATTTTCACTCCGGATGAGGAACTTCCACTTCTCATCAGAGAACTAAATCAAACACAGTCACTGAAGCTTTCACGTACAAATCATCTCATTCACGATGATATTTATTATTTGGAACTATACGAATTTTGAGATACAAATCTCCATCAGGAGCATCCCCTATTCCCGCATCTCATTTTCATGAATATTTAATATATGCATCCTCTTTAATTCATGCTGGAATCTTGATATCAATCGTCTCTTTCACTTCTTCCAATCAACCATTCTCCAGAGTTTTTCAGCCTTTTTTGTATATTTTTCATACTCATTTACATACATTACATGCACTAGAAGTTTGCATAGCCCCAAATGCTGTCTGCACTTGTTGACGAACTTTTCATTTTCCATTACAATTTGAGCAAACCTCTTCAGTTGCTCATGATACTTTTCTAAGTCTAGAATAAGTAATTTTCTTTTCACAACCTAAATATGAATCTTCAAAGCTGATTTCTATAATCTTTTTGAGATCTTCTCATTTACGCACTCTACTTCATCATCCACCAAATCATCAACCAAATATTCATCCAAGTAAATCTCCAATATCAAAATCCACGCTTTCTCAACCTCAGAATCCACCAAATCCTCAGAAATTTCCGAAATCGAAACCTCATTGTCATCCACTAAATCATCATGTGAATCATCATTTACGGAAAGCATCATACTGTCATCTTTTTTTCTCATCGGAGAGAACTTGATAAGCTTCATTTATTTCCTGAAACTTCTCCTTACTTCATCATCTATCTGGATGATGTTTAATAGCCAGCTTTCTAAAAGCTTTTTTTATCTCATCCACTGAAGCAGATTCGCTTACTCAAAGTATATCGTAATAATTCTTTTTAGGATCAAAATCCATTTTTATATTTTATTTATCATACTAAAATGTAGCACTTTTATCTATTGAGTGATATTATAAACAAACCAAATCTGAATGCAATGGGAAAGACGCACTAATTTTTAGAAATATCTAAATTTCTTATCGAATCAAAATTCGTATAACTTCACGATGTATATCAGAAAAATTCAGCATATGTACTAGCATGATTAGGTTTATCAAATAATGTTTTCAAATCCCTCTTACTTTCATCTGCAGCAATACTTTTCCAATCATTAATCATATCTCTCCATTTCTGTGGAGCCCCAGTATAATCATTCTTCTCTACACGTTCATTCAGCCATTTGGTAAATTCTTGTATCCAGAATCCTTGATTTCCCGCTGTATCTCTATTCAAGGTCATTCATTTTCATTCTTCGCTCTTCACAATAACATTCTTTTTAGCTGTCAATATCTCCAATCATGTGTTATTACTTCCTGCATTTTCAATTGTACGCACTTCTTCCGCTGATAAATATCCAGTTTTATCTCCAAACCATGAACTAATAACTTGATTCTGCTTATTATATTCTTCTGACACTTTTCACTGATATTGATTAATTTTTTCATCAATCAACGACCCTTTATTATTCAATCCAAAAACCTTACCTGCACTCATATAATGGGTCTCTGGAACTCCTGTTTCGTTGTTGTATCAGGCAACTGGCATAATTGGGGTGGACTCTAAAAGTCACTCCACTGCATCTTGAACTTTTCAAATACGTTTTGAAACAAAATCTTCTCATCATCACATTTTTACTGCTACTTTTATAATTATATACACCAAAACCACTGTAATTATGGACATAATAAGCTCTAACAATCACTTACCTATGTATTTTATAGTAAATTTTATCAATCACCCATCAATTGTAGAATTTAAAAGTGTATCCGTTGCTTTGGCATTAGATGTTGCTGCAGGTTCAGTAATTATCTTAATTCCTCATAAATCTACACTGGCCTCATTTTCCCAATTCTTGTGCATGAGTGTAACAAAAATCATAGCTAATCAAATTCATAGTACTATAATTGTCGGTTTAAATACATTCAAAAGAAATGATTTTATATTTACTTGTTTCATTAAACTTTTCACAAAAGATATCTCCATAATTTTCTTTTCTCCAGATTGTTTTATACACCATAATAGCACAACTATCGGCGAAAGGACTATAAACATCCACAAATATAATAATCTCATTAATGCTAGCACACATAGTACAGCCATTTCAATAGAATACACTATCGTTGTTCATCATTGAACAATCAGAGTCAATATTGCATGAATTATTGAATTTTTATCTATCGTTGTTAGACTGTTAATTTTACTAATCTCTAAAATTGAGTATCACATATAATATAAAGGTCAAGCAATATTGTCAGCATTTGGTACTAATGAATCAAAAAATGTTTTTTCATCCACAGGTTTATTCAACTTTACCAATGAAGAGGTTATAAACTCACTAGACTTGGAATCCTTTGGAAATAAATTATTTATTTTTGCAAATGTTAGATTATTGTCTGCAAACGTTACCCCTTCATCCGAAGAACCAGATTTAAAGTATTCTCGTATTGACTTGTATATTCCTTCCTCCACACTGCTATTTTGTGAAATAATTTGAGCAGGTAGGCTTCCTGCTGCCGCCAGAGTAACTGTAGATACATCTATAACCACTGCTGTTAAGAACCAGCTAGTCTGAATACCAACTCATGCTATCAAAATCCATAAAATTGTATCTTTAATGTTTTTCATTATTTCTTCCCCCTGTTTGATTAATCATCTGAAAATAACGTATACGAAATAAAATCATAAGCAGAAATTTGCAATATTCTTTGTGATATTCCAATATTGCCAAAACAATGCATCCAATCATATAATTTCTCAATATACTCGTCTATTTGTAAAGAACTCTCCGGCTAATTTAGCAAACAACACCCATATCCACGATAAAACACTTATAATAAAATCTAGCCACCGTGCTATTGACCACATTTCTAGCTCTCATGGCTCTGTAGCGAAACTCCGATCAGAAAAACATACTACACATGTAATAATTATCAATATTCATAGTTTTATTAGCGTCTTTTTTACCATATACTACAATATAATTATTAAATATTTTAGCATTATTATTTAAAATTTTTCCATTCTTCTTCTGTTAAAAATTGATTTATGATTTTTTCCCCTGTCTCATCTTTCTCATAGAAAGTATAGTTTTCACCATTAATTTCTATGGTGCTGCTAACTTTAAACTGAGCACGTTTATACGGATCTTCAATTTTGTTGATTGCTTCAATTACTTTCTTTTTTTCTCATGAGTCCAGATTTGCAAATGTAGTTGTAATTGTATTACCATCACTATCTACTGTATTAATACTGTATGCAGTTTGCCATGCTGATGTAATAGATGCTGATTTAGTAAGTCCAGTTATATATGTGTCAAGCTTATATTTATTCGATCTTTGAACTGCGGCTTCTTTCGACTTCTCTGGATTTGACCGTTCATCCAATGCTTGTGAAGTTTTGGTTTCATACTTTGATTTTAATTTATTTCACATTTGTTCTATAATTCACTGTTGACCATTTCAACCAAATATGGTATTCACTCACATCATCTTATCTGTTCCAGGAATCGGTATAACTGGAAGCGATCATAATGTAGTTTTAGCAAGTGTTTCGGCTCCTTCCACAATTTTCGTATGTCATAATGATGATGACTTAACTGCCGTCCATACCAAAAACCAAGTTATTGCGATTCATATCACGCAACATATTAATTTTCATATATCTACTGTTATCCCCGCTAAATTTAATTCTATAATTCATCACAAAATTGGCTGTGATTCAGTTTCAATGTCTTTCCAATTCACTGCGTTTATTATCCTAACCAACACAGTAGACAAACTTATCGCAAAGCAGATAACGGCTGGAGAAAAAATAATTCAAATTAAGTTCTTAACTTGGAGATGCTTTAAAATGGAAACATTTTTAATAAAGTCACTCTCTTCCAGTTTAAAAACCCTTAACAGCACTATCAAAGGAGATAATACAATAGCCATCCATAATACTCAAATTCTCATTATAAATACTATTAGCATAGCTATGAGCGGAATTGCCACAGCAACTGCATGTCATAAAGAAATTGAAGCATTTAATATTTGTATATATAATGATTTATCAGATGTTGCTCAAAATCTAAGATTTGTCCCAGCGTTTAATAAGGATCCATATAGGGCTGTAAATACTCAAGCATAGTTTCAGGATAAAATGTCATTTAACCTTGGAAGATGCCAGTTTGAATCTTCTCATAACCATTTATTATGTGTATCCAATCCAAACTCATCGGTTTCTTCATATTGTCCTCATAACGGTCATGATCATTGTCATACATATCAAGCATGAGCATCTCAAACCAGTAAAATGATTCAGTTATCAATATAATCTTCTTGTATGTCTAGGTATAATAGAATATTCTGTAAATTAGTTATAGATTTCTCTATATCATTTTTATACTTAATTTGGGCATCTTTCCAGCCACTCTCAGATGTATCATCTCCTTTAGGCCATTCGAGCTCTTTATACAGATTTGAAAAACGATAGACTTCGTCTCACAAATGACACAGTAGCTGTTCTGTAGGATAATACGTTTTATCTTCGTCATCAAAATAATACACCATCTGTGGTGCTAATATAATTTCTTCGTAATATGTATGATTCTTCCCATCCATGACACTAGGTGCCTCATATGTATAGATGAATGTCTCACATTGTGAAATAAACTTTGCACTCGACTTATTTTCTTTAGGCAAAAATGATTGATTTGATAAATACATATGATATGATTGCAGATCTGTTCACTCCACATATATAACGTTTCAAAGAACATATGGATTATACTTTAGACTATCTGAATCATCCTTAAGTACAGAAAGTGGTAATCATCAAACACCATACGTTACAATAGTAGATACGTCTATTAGTGCTGCCATTATAAACCAGCTTGCCTGTATCCCTATTCATGCTATTAATGATTTAAGAATAATTCATTTTAAATCATATTTTTTATCTGATGGATGTATTAAATGCTGGAAAATATAAAATACAAAAATAAATCATAATGTAAAATTGGCAATATTTCTTACTATTACCCACAATTGCCATAGTACTGAGTCAAATCCAAACACTTCTGCATATACTAATGAATTGTCTACTAACTTTCATGCAACGATTAATATAGGATAAATTAGGACATAACACAATTTGTGAAATAATTGTAGTAGAGCGAATTTTTCTGTCGCTTTACTTTGAAAGTCAGCATTTTCAGTTTTGTCTTGAGATGGATCATCAGCATAAACTGTATTTTCTACACCAATTCATCATAAATTAAAAAAACAAATCTGACCAATAAATAAAGCCAAAGCTCCATAAATCAGTCTTTTTTTATGTTTTATAACCCATTGTCATAACTGCACAAATAGTTTTTTCATAGATAATTGTATAACATAAAGTACATAACCAATTATAGCTCAAAATTCAAAAAAATGCAAAAAAATCAGGCTTTATTTTTATATTTAATTTGCTTTATCTTTTTTTTATGATATAATCGCACTTGTAATTCTGAGCGTAGCGAAAAATCTTATGTACCTTCCATCACCTATGATTCTTCATTCCACTTCGTTCTATTCAGAATAACGTTTTTTATATTCTAAGTTGCATTTATTCGGTAAAAAAATATATTTTCAGTGAAATCATTTCAGAGGAAGGTGATTACAAAAAAGAGTTCTAAATCAGAATCCTTTTCTATAATCAGTTTCCAGAAATGTATTTCAGACTTTTATTTTCTATGTTTTGCTTATGCCAACATTTAAAAGAGAGGTTCATGAAAACCGCAAAAGTTTTGACCGAGCTGGTAAAAAACTAACCTTCGAACAAGGTAAACTAGCAATGCAAGCAGATTCTGGAATTACTCTAAAATTTGAAGACTGGGCCGTATTATTCACCACTGTAATGAATAAAAATCCAGTACCTTCTACAGATTTCTTACCTTTGATGGTAGAGATGAGAGAATCTTTTTCTGCTGCTGGAAGAATCTGAGGTGCTGCTTACAGAAGAAGAGAATGAAAAGCTTCTGACCAAGCTATCTTGAATGCTAGACTTACAGACCGTGCAATCAGACCAATGTTCCCAAAAGGAATGATTAATGATGTAGTTATGACTTCTACTCCACTTGCGATGGATCCTAGATATCCACTTGGAGTAATTTCAATCATCGGTGCATCTATCTCAATTATGGCTGCTGGACTTCCATTTGATGGACCAGTTTGAGCTGCTCAAATTGCTTATTTAGACTGAAACTTTATCGTAAATCCTACTCGTGAAGAACTAGAAAAAGCTGAGTTAAATTTATTGGTAGCGTGAAAAAAAGATTCTATCAACATGATTGAAGATGAATCTAAAGAAATTCCTTTAGATATTCTAAAAAAAGCTTTCGAAATCTGACAAGAAGAAATCAATAGATCTTGTGATTTCCAATTAGAATTCTTGAAAGAACTAAACGTTACTGAGAAAGAAGTAATGTTTAATAAACCTTCTCACGAATTGGAAGAAGAAGTTAGAAATTTCTTGGGAGAAGAAAAATTAGAGTGAATGATGGGAAATACAAAAGTTCCTTTCAATGAACAATTCGCTCAATATGAGAAAGAATGTGTAGAACATTTCAAAGATCAAATTGAAGACGAAGAAGATGAAGAACACACTGAATCAAAAATTAAGATGGCTTTCTTTAATGTAACTAAATATCATATTCGTGGAAGAACTCTTTCTCAACACAAAAGAGTTGATGATAGACTTCAGAAAGATATTCGTCCATTATATTGTGAAGTTGGATTATTTGAACGTACTCACGGAACTGGACTTTTCTGGAGATGAGATACTCAAGTTCTATCAACTGTAACTCTTGGATGACCTATGGAATATCTAATCCTAGATGATATGGAACATGATGGAGATACTCAAAGATATATTCATCATTACAACTTCCCTCCATTCTCAACATGAGAGGCTAAATGAATTCGCGGAACAGGAAGAAGAGAAATCTGACACGGAAGATTGGCAGAAAAAGCTCTTGAAAATATGATTCCTTCTAAAGAAGACTTCCCTTACACAATTAGAGTTGTTTCTGAATGTTTAGGATCTGGAGGTTCTACTTCAATGGGTTCAGTTTGTGGTTCATGTCTATCACTAATGGATGCTTGAGTACCTATTAAGAAACCAGTTGCTTGAGTTGCAATGTGATTATTCACAGACCACGACGAAGCAGGAAATATTACAGATCATATGGTATTGACTGACCTTATGGGAACTGAAGACTTTATCGGAGATATGGATTTCAAAGTAGCTGGAACTAGAGATTGAGTTAATGCTATCCAATTGGATACTAAATTAAAGTGAATTCCTCTATCAATAGTATTTGAAACTATCGACCAAGCTTTCGAAGGATATAATGAAATTATGGATGTAATGCTTGAAACTATTCCTGCCCCTAGAGATCATGTTGGTAAATACGCTCCAAAGATTCATGTATTCAAGATTGATCCAGAAAAAATTAAAGAAGTTATTGGAAAAGGATGAGATGTTATCAATGATATCATCGCACAATGTGATAATATCAAGATTGATTTTGAAGATGATGGAACTTGTTTCTTAACTCATCCAGAACAAGCTATGATAGATAAAGCTAAGGCTCTTATACTTGAAATTGCAACAGACTTAGAAGTCTGACAAGAATTCGAAGCTGAAATTACTAGAGTAGAAGAATACGGAGTTTTCGTAAAATTACCTAAGGGTAAATTATGACTTTGTCATGTATCAAATATGTGAGAAAGATTTGCAGACTGATTAGCAAATCATTTCAAAGTTTGAGAAAAATTAAGATGTGTAATTTCATCAATCTGAGCTGATGGTAAAATCGCAGTTAAAAGATTAAAGTAATTAGAATCTTACAATAAAAATCCCTCATAATGAGGGATTTTTCATATTTTCTAAATTGATTTTCTTATTACTTGAATTGCCAATTCTACCTGCATTCTATCTTTTACCTTTTCCTCTTCTGAAAGATTTTGATAGTCTGCTCTCTGATTTTCAAACGATCACTCAATTCCATTTCTTTCCAGTCGCTTTTCATGGACAATCTTTGACATTTCTTCAATCATCTCAGAAGAAATATTTTCTCAATTTATAACTTTATCATAGACCAAACTCACAGCAACTTTCGCTGCCTCAAGGTTTTCATACTTTCGATTTAAAGGTAAATCTTTAAATTCAGTATTGGCGATATCTACTACATTTGTTCCATGGTTTTCATTTCGTTTATCATCTTCAGATTTTTCTATCATGGGTTTACATAGTCCATTCTTTTCTAATCTAGATTTTCTCCAATTTTCATGGAAGATTGACGCCAAATTTTGAATAATTTCTGATTTTTTATCCATCCAAAATTTCTATTCTAATACTGTAAATTTTAAATGATTTGCGAAATCCCACCGACTTGAATCGCTTAATTGAACTACAAATAATTTGTCAACTCTAGGATATACCAATATTTCAGGTGCCCAAGATTCTGAAACTGTTCATAAACATTCATAAATTCTAATTGATGGAGAAACTTCCAGATTTTCTTTCTCTGAATATTTTATAGCACTAATAACATAAGAACATTTTATATCACTTCTTCCAAAATTTTCACTCGATGGACTTACTACATATGATATATTGGATGAAGGGAATTGTAAACTATATCATCACCTCGAAGAATTATATACCAATCACTCTTCTTTTATTGGGAATTGAGCCACGCTTGTATCCAATACGAAATCACCCTTTGAAATCACTTCTTCCGGTTTATTTTGCTCCTCTTCTTTGTTTCAGTCCGACTTCTCTGAATCTTCTTCATCAACCTCTTCGGAATTTTCCTCGATAACCACCTCATCTCATAATTCCAAACTCTTTAAAACTCATTTACCTGGCAAACTAAAATCAACTAAAATCTGACAAGCCATTTTCTTTTCTAATCAATTTCACGAAACGGTCACAACTAATCACTCCTGTTTCAATGTAACTTCTGAGCTACTCACATTTTGAAGTTTTTCTCATGATCACTGACAAAGCTTCATGGCACGAGATCTAACCCGTTCATTCATATTTTTTTCGTTTGCAAACTTCATCAAATCTTTTAATTCATATACTACATCGTCTGGAACATCATTAATAAATACTCCCCACCAATCTCAATTTGCAACAAACCATGACTGAACCTCACTTTGTTTATAATAAACATCTCATTCTGATGTCACAAAACTTTGAGCTGAATTATTGGCGAAAGTTTCTGCTAATCACTTACAATTTCTATTTGGATCTGAAGTATTACAGCGGAAATAATCAATAGCAATTTCTTCTCAAGATTCAGCGTTTTGTAATAATATTACTCCGTTTTCTCATTCATTAAGTAAAACATATTTATCAAAGAAACTCGGTAAAAATTGTATACCTGCTCACAATATGTAAACTCATGAATTTTCGTCTAATACAATATTTGTGTCATCCTCTTCCTCAATATTAGATACGTTTCAAGATAAATTGTATACCTTGACTATAGGTTCTCACTGATAGAACTTTTCGATTACTCAAGTTAGTTCTACAAAACCGGCGTAATCAGACAGATTTATGATGTCTGATTTTATGCCTATGACTCCATATTTAGAATCATTTATAGTATGCGTATGAGTAATTATATCTCAATCTGCTTTAATCTCTCACTGCAAATAAATTTCCTGTCACAATGAAAAGTCTGAATTTTGTCCTATATCTGCCCCATTCAAGTTCACAGGAGCCCAAAAAATTTTCCGTACAGCTAGTCACGAAACTACTAAAACAATAATAATCAACAAAATAATTCGTGTACGAGATCTTTTCTTTTGTCTAGCAAATGATCTAGTATTGGATAGTTTTCTTTGAAAGAAATCTGCTCTATTATCCATTTTTTAAGTGTAAAAAATTTAAAATTTACTTTATTTAGTGTAAAAAATTAGCTACCCATTGCAAGTAAAGATAGTTTTTACAGACAATACAATACTTTTACATACAATAAAAAATCTACAAATAGAATAAATACTCAATTTATGGTATATAACCGTATACATTTTTATATTATATTATTTTTGCTATTTGTCAAAAGATTTAATTGGATAATAGCAATTCTGTCAAAAGTTTTTATGTATATAATCATTGTTTTTCTTGTTTTATTAGAAAAAATTCCTACTTATTGAGGTGTTTTTAGGTTTGCTGATTTTTTTATGGTTGCAGATTCAAAAAAAAAGCTAAATAATAAGAGGATATCTAAAAAAGGTGATAAAGTTTTAGAAGTAAGTGCTGAAAAAGAATCGTCTAATGTATCTGTAATCACCAAGACTACTACACCGAAAATAGTAGTTCAATCAGAAAATGTGTCTAATGACTGTTGCTTTCTCAACAAAACTGATGATAAAAATGTGATTTTGAGGTTTATTTGTCTACTAATAATGTGCATAATATTACTCATGACATTCTTCTTGTCTCTCAGAACCTATAATACTGTAAATGAGTTATCTAATTATATTCATTGGATAATTGTACCTTAGGTATCAATAAGTTTGATATATAATTATTTTATTTTTTTATCTTATACTATTATGGCAAAAAAATTAGAAAAAGCTGAATCTTGCTCATGTGAAAGCTGTAAATGCTGTTGATGAGGAAGAATTCTAGGTGTGAGTCTATCTGCATTATGATTGATAATTGGTGTCATTACATGTTTGATAGCTTGCGGAACATTAATTGTTGCTCAAAAATCTTACGAAGTTTCTCAGGCTTCTTATGATTTTAATGTCCTTTCAGCTGGTTGACAAGAAACTTTTAACAGAATGGGGAAAGTATACCAATCTGATGCTTACATACAATATGCAAAAGATCAAGCAGAACAAGCTGAAGCATACTTTGGTTTAAATTGAGATACTGCCGTTGTAACTGATGATTATGAAGAGAGTGATGCTATTGTAGCGTGAAATGATGATATAAAGGCTGTAGTTGAAAACATGTTAGCATCTACTCCAGTTCGTGGAGATCAAAATGCTAGATTCACTATTGTTGAATATACAGAGTTATTATGTCCTTATTGCCAAAGACACTCTCAGGAATGAACAATTAATGCCGTAATGGAACAATTCCCTGGAGAAGTTAATTCAGTTTCTAGACACTTTATTATTCATGGAGATACTGCATTGCAGTTAGCTGCTACTATGGAATGTATCGCTGAATTAAAGCCAGAGGTTTATCATGAAGCTTTTGATCAATGATTTGCTGCTTACCCAGTAGATTTAGAAACATTGACTAATATTGCTACAGGATTAGGAGTAGACGGAAGTGCTCTGCAATCATGTATAGATGAAGGAAGATATGTTCAAGCAGTAAATGATATGATGAGTCAAGGAAATACATTATTCGGAGTTAATGGAACTCCTGGAAATGTTATTATCGATAGGGAGACTGGAAATTATCAGTTAGTTTCTGGAGCTTATCCTGTAGAGACTTTCGTAGAAGCTATTAATTCTATGAAAAACGCTTAATTGATTTAAGCTAACAAAAAACTTAACATAATCAGAAAACAAAAATTCTGACTAAAATGGAAGACTCTGTAGCAATACAGAGTTTTTCTTAAATTTGATTTTTTAATAAAAATAAATAGGAATACAATTATGAAAACAATAGAAGAACTTTACAATGGATTTTATTTGGGGAAACAATGTGCGAATTCCCAAATTTCTAATTGAAAAATTCCTCTACGAGTTGCACCAATAAAAAAGTTAAATGATTTTGAAAATCTAGAGATAGATTACGAACATTTTGCTTTTGCAGAAAAAGATGAATATTTCCATTGATTGAAAAACTTTTTATGGATAGAAAAATTAGGATTTTCCCCTATCTTCATTTTTGATAATCATAATCACGCCATAACGTTCCGATATAATATTATATGTATTAATAAAATTCAAAACGTTGAATTAATCCATATTGATCAACACTCAGACTGCTGGAAAAATGAAAATCATTTGAAATTATATCGAAGTGAGAATGAATTGGAAAAGGTTTTTAAATTTTGAAATGAAAAATGTAATGTAGGAAATTTTATTCCTCCTGCTATTGAAAGTGGAATGATTGTAAATCAAGTTCAAATTCGTTCGACTACTGCCCTACAAAATTTTAAAATAGATAAAAATCAGAATTTTATTTTAGATATAGATTTAGATTTTTGTTTAGATTGAATTAATAGAAATAAGATAAATCAAGAAACTGTAAAATTATTAAAGGATAAATTTGATGAAATATGAAAATCTGCTTTATGAATTACTATCGCGACTAGTCCATATTTTCTAGATCAAGAACTTGCAATAAAAATTGTTGAAGAATTATTAGCTAAATAAGCATTTGCATTTTCTATCACTATTTATAAATTAAGTTCAGATTTATATTTTTTGTAATGTTCAAATTATGGAAGAGAAAAAACTACACATCTACAATACTATGAGTAGACAAAAAGTTGAATTCGTTCCCCTAATGGAAGAATGAAAAAAAGATTTCGTTTGAATATATTCATGTGGACCTACAGTTTACTGGAATCCTCATATCTGAAATATGAGAGCTTTTGCTTTCGCAGATTTACTCAGAAATATAATTAAAAACGTACTTTGATACGAAACAAAACATGTTATGAATTTGACTGACGTTGGACATTTGACTGATGATGGAGATGAATGAGAAGATAAGATGGAAAAATGAGCAAAAAGAGAGAATAAAACTGTTTGGGAATTAGCAGATATGTATATTGAAAAATTCTATAGTTATCTAGATAAGCTTCAGATTGATAAATTTGATGTAATGCCTAGAGCTACTGATCATATCAAAGAACAAATTGAAATGGTAAAAATTCTAGAAGAAAAATGATATACTTATGAGATTCCAGACGATGGAATTTATATGGATACAAGTAAAGTTGAAGATTATGGGAAATTAGCATGACTAGCAAATCAAGAAAGAATCGCTTGAGCTAGAATCCAGAATGATAACAAGAAAAATGATACAGATTTTGCTTTATGGAAGTTTTCTCCAAAAGATCAAAAAAGACAGATGGAATGGGATTCTCCATGGTGAATTTGATTCCCAGGTTGGCATATTGAATGTAGTGCGATGTCTAGTAAATATTTATGAGACCAATTTGATATTCACACATGATGAGTAGACCATATTTGAGTACACCACACAAATGAAATAGCTCAAAGTGAATGTACATTCTGAAAAAAACCATGGGTAAAATATTGGATGCACAACCAGTTTTTGAATCTTTGATGAAAAAAATTATCAAAATCCGCA
>Ga0310690_10003696_pt1 | contig 22649 bp, 12 predicted proteins | sample AusTroGonzalo_MG_2_FD_207661 | JGI IMG/M metagenome (GOLD analysis project Ga0310690, IMG submission 207661) | Bovine rumen microbial communities from tropical cattle in Woodstock, Queensland, Australia - Gonzalo_04 (v2) (version 2) | ecosystem: Host-associated > Mammals > Digestive system >... | reverse complement strand
GATGATAGTCCTTTCGAGTATCATGATACTTGCCTTCATCGTCCTAAATATCGTTGACAGCAGTGAGTACACGATGAGTTCGAACGAATGGGAAGGTAATTTCCCTATCTTGTTTGCCAAGTTAATCTTGTCGAGTTGCGGCTTGTCGGGACTATTCCTTTCGTTCTCCTTCCCTCGTATACCTGTCATTAATTATATCGGCCAGCACTCTATGGTTTTCTTTGTCGCCCACTATCCAGTTCTCACCTTCTATAAGATGCTACGTTCGACCTATGTTCATTCCATCAGAGGAAAAGTTGACGACCTGATTATCATGGCAATACTCACTTTCATCATCTGTGCATGGTTGGTTCCGTATGTAGAAAAAGTTCCGTGGTTGAGTGGACGATTCCCCAAAAAACCAACGGTTTTATCGGAGAAATAATGGATTTGAAGCATGATGTTACAAATCTGCAAAAAGAATTATCATTACAGCAACGTTTTTCTAAAGAAAAAAGGTTACTTTGCAAACTGAAATTAATACAAATAAATAATCAATCATTTTAACATGGAAACAAATCAAACAAACGCAAACAGCTTGAAGGGATTCTACAAGCTAAATTGGATGCAACGCATCGGTTTCGGAACAGGCGACCTCGCACAGAATTTAATATTCCAAACGGTTGCATGTTACTTAATGATTTATCTTACTACAGTATTAAAAATTAATCCTGCCTTTGTTGGTGGACTGATTCTCGCAGTACGACTCATTGACTGTTTTTGGAGTCCAGTAGTGGGTCGCTACATCGATAACCGCAATCCTAAATTAGGTAAGTATCGTTCTTATCTGCTTTACGGTGGTATTCCTTTGACCATTGCTGCCTGCTTATTAATGCTTCCTCAGGCTGCTACTTGGTCTATGAGCATGAAGATTGTCTATGCTACAGTTAGTTACACCGTACTGAGTATGATTTATTCAGTGGTAAACATACCTTATGGCTCTATCATGGCTAGTATGACTCGTGACAACGATGAAGTACTGATTCTTACTTCTACACGAATGGTATGTGCTAATATTGGTCAGATTGTCGTTCAGGCAGGTTTCCCTATCGGACTGGCTATGTTTATTCATACTGCAGTCGACTGGAATCAAGCTTCGTTCATGGCTATTGGTACGATTCCTGCATTCATCATCCTGCCTTCTCTGCCAATACTGAAGAAATGGTTGGGAAAGAAGGGGCTGTATTATACACTGCTCTCAATAGGCTTAATAGGATTTGCTGCATTGTTCGTCATTGGTAAGTTTTTTGTTGTCGAAGAATGCTCCACACTTATTCAGATTGCAAAGATTATGACAGGAGTCGGCCTCCTTGTAGGTTCATTGATGTGGGCACTGGTTCCTGAGGTCATCACAGAGGCAGAGTATCGTACAGGAAACCGTCCTGCTGCTACAGTAAACGCACTTGCCGGTGTTGCTTTTAAGGCCGGTTTCTCTATTGCTGGTTGGATTACTCCGTGGGTAATGGGAATGATTGGCTTTAACTTCGCCAGCGAAGAGTCTGCTTTGCCAACCGATCCTAATGCATGGTTTACAGTTACATGTATTTTTGCCCTCGTTGGTTTTATTCTCTTGATTCTATGCTTCTTGGGTAGCAAGGAGAACATCACCACAACACCAGAGAAACCTGTATCATTCGGTGAGATGTGGCAGGAGTTCAAGGCTAACAAGTGCCTGCAGTTGGTGCTTGGTATCTTTGTTGTGGTATTCCTGGCATCATTTATCAGTGGACCTGTAAATGCATATTATCCGAAACTGGCTAATTATTCCGAAATTGCTCAGAATGCAATTCTGTGGTTCACATGTATCATTCCAGCCATTCTTCTGGTTGTGGTAGGATATCTGATATACAAATATCCTCTTACCGATGAGAAACTGGATGAAATTAACAGGGAAATCGAAGCTCGCTCTGCTAAAAAGTAATCCTTTATACTATCCTCTTGCTCCTTGATGGGGGCAAGAGGAGTTATATCACACTCAAAACAATCTAAAAGATGAAACTAAACCGCTTATTTCTCTTTCTCCTTTTCTCTTTTAGCGTAACTGCTATCTATGCTCAAAACACCATGCGTGAAGCCTTCAAAGATAAGTTCCTGATTGGAGCTGCTGTGAATGTACGTCAGGTGAAGAGCAAAGATCCGAAGATTCAGAAAGTTATCAAGGAGCAATTCAGCGCGTTGGTACCAGAGAACTGCATGAAACCCGAGGAGATTCATCCCAAGCAGTATCTATGGGACTTCAGCGATGCTGATGCCATCGTTAAGCTTGCTCAGAAAAACAAGCAAGCCATCACAGGCCACTGTCTGGTGTGGCATTCACAGGTTCCTTATTGGTTCTTCAAGGACGATATGGCCCAGCCTGTTACAAAGGAGGAGCTGATTAACCGTATGCGCGACCATATCCACACTGTGGTAGGCAGATACAAAGGAAAAATCAAAGGTTGGGATGTGGTGAACGAAGCCATCCTCGATAACGGAGAGATGCGTCGCACACAATTCTACAACACCATCGGACCTGAGTATATCCGTCTGGCTTTCCAATTTGCTCACGAAGCAGACCCTAATGCCGAACTCTACTACAACGACTATAGCATGGACAATCCTGCTAAGCGTCAGACCGTTGTCAACATCATTCGTGATTTGAAGTCTCATGGATGCAGAATCGATGGTGTAGGTATGCAGTCACATGTATCGTTTTCAACCAACCTCAATGAATATGAGAAGAGCATTGAGACCTTCGCAGCAGAGGGTGTGAAAGTGATGGTAACAGAACTTGACCTCAGTGTACTTCCTTGGCCAAGTGGCAATTATGGTGCAGCTGTCGAGACCAACTTCGAATATCAGAAATCGATGAATCCCTACACCGACGGGCTTCCAGCCGATAAGGCTAAAGAGCAGACCGATTTCTTCGTGAAGTTGTTCAAGATCTATCTGAAACATGCCGATGTCATCGACCGCGTCACGTTCTGGGGACTTACCGATGGTGATAGTTGGAAAAACGGATGGCCTATGGCTGGACGTACTGACTATCCTTTGGCTATCGACCGCAACTACAATCCAAAACCATTTGTGGAAGAAATCATTAAATTAACAAAATAATCAAATCATAACCCTAAAACATTAGAAACAATGAAACCTAAAAAACATTATCTTTTCCCTTCTGATTACATGGCCGATCCTGCGGTACATGTATTTAATGGCAAACTCTATATCTATCCATCTCATGACTGGGAGGCAGGTGCAGCAGAAGACGATGATGGTGGTCACTTCCAGATGAAAGACTATCACGCCTTGTTACTCGAAGATCCAGATAACGGCGAAGCAACTGACCTTGGTGTCATCTTTGATGTGAAGGATGTTCCTTGGGCAGAAAAGCAGCTGTGGGATAGCGATGTCGTTGAAAAGAACGGCAAGTATTACTATATATTCTCAGGTAAAGGCTACGACGGCGTATTCCGTCTCGGTGTGGCTGTTGCAGACAAGCCTGAAGGTCCTTTCAAGCCACGTGAATTTGCGATTCGTGGTTCATTCTCTATCGACCCATGTGTGTTCAAGGATGATGATGGCACTATCTACACCTACTTCGGTGGACTTTGGGGTGGACAGCTCCAATGGTGGCAGCCACTCTTCCATGGCTTCGAGACTATTCCTGGAAAATATGGTGACCAGAACGGACTTATCGACCTCGGTCCAGCCCCAGATCACAAGACACAGCTGTTTGCAAAACCCGATGCTCCAGCATTGCCAAGTTGGGTAGTGAAGATGAGCGACGATATGGAGTTCGCAGAAGCTCCTCGTTGCGTACTCGTCCTTGACAAGGATGGTCAGCCAATGAAGGCAGGCGACCCACACCGTTTCTTCGAGGCAAGTTGGGTATTCAAGAAAAACGGAAAGTACTACTTTACCTATTCTACTGGTGACAGCCACCTCCTTTGCTATGCAATCGGTGATAATCCTTATGGCCCATTCACCTATCAAGGCGTTATTATGACACCAGTAGTAGGTTGGACCACTCACCATGCCATTACTGAATACAAGGGCAAGTGGTATCTCTTCCATCACGACTGTGTACCATCGAACGACAAGACATGGCTCCGTTCATTGAAGGTATGTGAACTGGAATTCGATGGAGATTTAATTAAGACAATCGAAGGAATCGACTAAATATGATGAAACTTTATAAAAGGGTGGCAATCGCCACCCTCTTGGTTTTACAAGCAGGAATATTATTTGCAGAAGACGGACATCAGTTATGGTTACGAATGCCATTAGCGGCCAACATCGTCAAGATTGTTGTTGACAGTCCTCAAATTGATGAAACATCGCCCAAGTACCAGCCTATCGCCATCGCTCGCGAAGAATTAGAGCTGTATGTCAATTCTAATGTTGAGATACACCTCGCGGTCGATGCTGCAGCTCCTGCCGATGACGGTTTTTCCATTACCAAAAACGGGAACAGCATCTTTATCAAGTCAGCATCTGCTCAAGGCCTGCTATATGGCACCTACCATTTGATTCGCCTCCAGACAATCGGCAAAACGCTGAAAAACGGCCAATCCATCGTAGAGAAACCAACATCTTCACTACGCTTGCTCAACCACTGGGACAACCTCAATGGTACGATTGAGCGTGGTTTTGCAGGACGTTCCATCTTCTGGAGCAACAAAGGAGACATCATCGACCAGAACGAAACGCTCCTCATTGAGTATGCTCGCGCCAACGCATCTATCGGAATCAATGGAACCGTACTCAACAATGTGAATGCCAGTCCTCAGATGCTTACTTCTGAACGCATAGACCAGACCAAACGGATTGCAAAGATCCTCGACCCATACGGCATCAAAGTCTATCTTTCTGTCAACTTCGCATCACCCCGAGCTTTAGGCGATGTCTCTACTGCCGATCCTCTCGATCCAGATGTCATCCGTTGGTGGCAGAACAAAGTGAAGGAAATCTATGATGCTATCCCTAACTTCGGAGGCTTTCTCGTCAAGGCAAACAGCGAAGGCGAACCAGGCCCACAGGACTTCGGACGTACCCATGTAGACGGCGCAAATATGTTGGCCGATGCATTGAAGCCCTACGGAGGAATCGTCATGTGGCGTGCATTCGTCTATGCAGCCAATAGTCCCGACCGAGCTTGTCAAGCCTATGAAGAATTCATGCCTTTCGATGGTAAGTTCCGCGACAACGTCATCCTGCAAGTTAAGAACGGACCTGTCGACTTCCAGCCACGCGAACCTATACATCCACTGTTCTACTCCATGAAGCACACCAAGGTGATGCCAGAGTTCCAAATCACACAGGAATACCTCGGAGAATCTGTTCATTCCGTCTTCCTTGCCCCTATGTGGAAAGAATTGACGGATGTGTTCAAGATGACGGAAGGAGTCGCTGGCGTTTCCAATATAGGAGATTCCCAAAACTGGTGTGGCAGCGATATGGCTCAAGCCAACTGGTATGCATTCGGTCGATTGGCATGGAATCAGAATCTGACCTCACAGGAGATTGCCGACGAATGGATCAAACAGACGTTCACAACGAACAAGAAGTTTGTTGACCCCGTGAAGAAAGTGATGTTGGGAAGCCACGAAGCATGTGTCAAGTACATGATGCCAATGGGTATTCATCATATCTTTGCAGGTGGACACCACTACGGTCCAGAACCCTGGTATGCACCTCGTGGATTGCGTGCCGACTGGACACCACCTTATTATCATAAGGCCGACGAATTCGGAATGGGATTCGATCGCACGACCAACGGTTCGAACAACGTGTCACAATATCCCGAACCACTTGCAAGCCAGTATAATGACATCCGTCGATGCCCAGAGAAATACCTGCTTTGGTTCCATCATGTAGGGTGGACCCAGAAGCTCACCTGTGGTGAAACCCTCTGGAATCGCCTCTGTCATATCTATGACGAAGGTGTACGTGAGGCAGAATCGTTCTATACAACTTGGCAGAAAATGGCACCATACATCGATGCAGAGCGCTACGAACAGCTACGCATCCGCTACGAGCGTCAGGCCAAGGATGCATGGTGGTGGCGTGATGCTTGTCTGCTCTATTTCCAGACCTTCTCCAAGCTTCCGTTCCCCAAAGACTGCCCACCGGCACGTCATGATTTGGAAACCCTGAAGAAGTATCATCTGGCGATTGACAATTACACCGCAGCCCCCATCGATCAACTACCATAATCAAATGATATGAACATACGAGAATACTTCCACATCAGCATTACACGCGACGACGAACAGGAAATCATTGAGTCCGTCAAGAAAGGCATCGTATTCAAAGGCTTCAACCTCTGGGTCCTTGTCTTCGCCATCTTCGTTGCGTCGTTAGGACTCAACGTCAACAGTACAGCCGTCATCATCGGTGCCATGCTCATCAGTCCATTGATGGGTCCGATTATCGGAATGGGACTGGCAGTCGGCATCTCCGATTTCGACATGCTGAAACGTTCGTTCAAACACTATGCATTGAGTGCCGGAGTATCCGTAGCCACAGCAACCATCTATTTTCTGCTGTCGCCCATCAACGAGGCACAGTCGGAACTCTTAGCACGAACCAGCCCCAACATCTACGATGTGCTCATCGCCTTCTTCGGTGGAATGGCTGGTGTCGTGGCTATCTGTGCCAAAGAAAGAGGTAATGTCATCCCAGGTGTAGCCATCGCAACCGCATTGATGCCGCCACTCTGCACAGCAGGATTCGGATTGGCACAAGGCGAGTGGATGTTCTTCCTTGGAGCACTCTACCTCTTCTTCATTAATACCGTCTTCATCAGTCTCGCCACCTATTTAGGCGTTCGCTTCTTCCGATTCCAACGATACACCTATGTAGATAAGAAACGAGGGAAACTGGTGAACCGCTACATCATGGGCATCGTGATAGCAACCATCATCCCCGCTATCTTTACCACAGTACACATCGTGCGCGAATCGATGTTCCAGAACAGAGCCAACAGCTTCATCAGCAACGAACTGGCATTCGCAGGCACTCAGGTCATACAGCGCGACATCTCTTGGGGCGACAAAGCCATCAAGGTCATCCTCATCGGAAAGAAAGTACAAGACGCACGCATCGATTCCGCCCGAGCCAACCTGAAGTACTACCATCTGGGCGAAACCAGCCTCTCTGTCACACAAGGATTTGATGGCGACTCCCTCAACCTGCTCACGCTCGAGAATGCATCCATCGAGGCACTCTACAAGCAAGACGAGCAAACCATTGCAGAACTACAGCAGCGTCTGTCCGCCTTAGAGCACGAAACAGCCACCTATCGCAAATATGCCCATCTCTCCGAGGCCGTCACTGCCGAACTGCACACCCTCTTCCCCTCCATCAACTCCATCTCAATTGGGCAGTCCATTCGCACCTATATCACAGACTCCCTCACCGATACCATCTGCCAGGTACGCCTATACCAGACGAACAAGCTAAGCGCAGCCGACAACCAGAAACTAACCGACTGGCTCAAAGCACGATTAGGTGCCCAGCAGTTAGAAGTGATAGAATAACTCTTACATATTCGTGTAATTTGTGAAATCCGTGGTCGTTCTTAAGGTTAGCGGTTAGTTGAAGGGAATGGAAATGAAGTTAAAGAGAAGTTAAAGGGGAATGAAGGGACGGCACCAAAGAGCGTTTTTAATCAGCAATCATTCGTCCTTTTCACTTCTAAGCGGTCAACGACCGCGATAACTTCCTGTTAACTACCGTTGAAACTCAACGCTCAACGTTTTTTACATTTTATAATTTTTGCATTTTTACATTTTATGGGGGATGCTCTAAAATGGGTTAGCGGTTAGAGGTTAGCGGTTAGCGTTTTTTACATTTTATAATTTTTGCATTTTTACATTTTATAATTATTACATTTTATAATTATTACATTTTATAATTTTTACATTTTATAATTTTTGCATTTTTACATTTTTTTGGGGGTTTCGCATAGAGACTTCATAGAGCGGATTATGCTGTAGGCAGGTTTTTTGATGGATTTTTGAGCGATTTGAGGCACGAAAGGGGCAGTGTGACGGAGTGCTCAATAGGGAAATTCCTACGAATTTTTAGGGAATTTAGTGTCACAAAATAGGATCTTTCTTTTTCCCATCTCACGAAAACACGCTACCTTTACCCTCGATAATCAAAAAAAGATATGAATATGGAAATAAAAAACAGAATTCGGTTAACGACTCTCGTTTTAATAGCATGGGTGTCTGTCCATGCGCAAAATCAGGCATCAAACGTTGAGGTGTTTAAGGTGAATGAAGTGGAGTTCACAATGGTCCGTGTTGAAGGTGGCACATTCCAGATGGGAAGTGACTCAGGATATCAAATTGAGAAGCCTATTCATGAGGTTAAACTGAATAGTTTCTCCTTGGGGCAGACAGAGGTTACCCAGGAATTGTGGGAGGCTGTCATGGGCAGTAACCCAAGTAGCTGGAGCGGTAAGAATTTACCTGTAGAAAAGGTGAAATGGGAAGATTGTCAGACCTTTATCACCAAACTGAATCAAGCCACTGGCAAGAAGTTCCGTCTGCCGACTGAGGCAGAGTGGGAGTATGCAGCCCGTGGGGGTAACCAGAGCAAGGGTTATACCTATAGTGGTAGCAACAATATAGACGATGTGGCTTGGTACAGAATGAATAGTGGCAGCAAGACTCAAGAGGTCGGGACAAAGGCTCCGAATGAGTTGGGGCTGTACGATATGAGTGGTAATGTCAATGAGTGGTGTCAAGACTGGTATGATGAAAACTATTATTCATCGTCTCCTGTTGATAATCCCACTGGCCCTACGTCAGGCTCTCGTCACGTGGTACGTGGTGGGTATTATGATGGTAATACATATTCGATTTATCGTGTAACTTGTCGCAATAGTTTCAACTCTTTGTACACGAGCCCTGCCGTAGGCTTCCGCCTTGCCCTTTAGTTCGTCCTTAACTCTACATGCTAGTTCTGTGCGCCTAGTTTATGTGGTGCATTAGAATACATCCCGATACCCTCATCACAACAATGGCTCAAGGATATTTCCCTGAGCCATTGTTGTTTAGAGTAGTTTTGGGTTCTAGGTCTTTAACTTTAACCTATAACCTTTTACCATTATCTTGGAACTTCTTGCACACTAAATATGGTAAAACAATATTGCTTTTATGCAAAATCGGCATTATAGGCAATGTTTTTCGCACAAAAGTACTACAATTAAAAATATTTGTGGTATCTTTGCAGTCGAAAAAAAAATATGAAATTCGTGACCATACTCCCGATTTTTATATAAAATTTGGGAATACACATCTAAATTTCATGGAATTATGTATAAGAGAATTTTTGACATCGAGGGTAAGTTGGACGAGGGAATGTTCATGTTTGGTGCACGCCAGACGGGTAAATCCACTCTTCTAAAAGAACGGTTCAAAGGAGCTATTTTCTACGATTTGCTTAATCCATCGGTGAGAAAGGCCCTCAAGCTGAATCCTAATTCCCTTTGGGAGGCTCTTCAGGACAAACCTGCCGGAACCCTGGTCATCGTTGATGAGATACAGAAAGTGCCGGAACTGTTGGATGTGGTGCATTCCTTGATGGCGGACAGGGGGTTATTCTTTATTCTCAGTGGTTCCAGTGCCAGGAAGCTTAAGCGTTCTGGCGCTAACACACTTGGAGGGCGCGCGATACCCGAAACGCTTTATCCCTTGGTATGGCCGGAGGTAACAGACTTTCAAATAGACCGTGCAGTTCAGAACGGTATGATTCCACGCCACTATATGATAGAGGATGCCACTAAACGTCTGTCCGGTTACGTAAAAGTGTATATGGACGAAGAAATCAGGGAAGAGGGCGAAGTGAGAGAACTTGATGCATTCGAGCGATTTATGGAAGTAGCAGCCATTTCTGACGGAGAAATACTGAACTATTCCAACATCGCTTCAGACTGTGGTGTCTCTGCCAAGACCGTTAAGTCATATTTCCAAATTCTATATGATACACTTATTGGGTATGAGATTCCTGCATTCAGGAAAGAAATCAAGAGAAAGATTATTCAGGCTCCACGGTTCTATTATTTTGATGTCGGGCTTGCCAACTACTTAATGGGTCGCAACTCCCTGAAACGTGGCACCGATGATTACGGACACGCCTTTGAACACCTCTTGATGCAGGAAATTATTGCTTATAAAGGATACAACGACAAACGAGATACAATATCCTATTGGCATACATACGACAAGAAAGAAGTGGATGTTGTTATTGGGGATGCAAAAGTAGCTATTGAGATAAAATCCACTGAGCATGTAGGGACCAAACACAAAAAGGGACTCAAAGCCTTCAAAGAGGAACATCCTGATTGCCGGCTGATTCTCGTGTCACTTGATCCTATTACTCGCAAATCTGGTAACGAAGAATTGATTTACGTTCTGGATTTCCTGAAGATGCTTTGGAATGGTGACATATTCTAGCGGAAAAAGCTTGGCATCCGTAAGTTCGTAGTTCCGTATTTCCGTGCCTCCCTCTTACATCTTACATCTCATGTCAGGAACCAGTCACTTGACACATTCTAATTTCGTTTCAATACTTCATAAAAATATGGTAAATCAACAATTTCAACTAATTCGCCTTTTGCTGTTTTTACCACAAGTTTCTTTGTCCCTTTGGCATTTTTATAAACTTTTACAATCTCTCCTTTGGTTTGAGAAGGGAACATTTTTATTTTATATCCTATTCTCTTATCTTCTATGGTTTTCACAGAAGGGCTCTCATTTCTTGTATCTACGATTCTGTTAGCATGTTGTACATCATTATCTCCTGTATAAACCTTTTCAACTTCTAAACCAAGTTTACATTCCAAATTAATTCTGACTATCTGCTTAAACTTAACATCCGTTGATGAATAAGTACAAACATATAATCCACGACCGATTCCTTTTTGCGCAGATCTGTATAACGGGTTTTCATTTAGACGGGAAGAAACGAGATTATCGCCCATACATATAATATTCAACTGTTCAACTCTTTCAGGACCAGCGTACTTAATAACATCCATCAGTGTTTCCCAAACAAGATTACTATCGAACACTCTTCCATCAGGGTATTTAACGCGAATGATATAGCGAGATGCTCTTCCTTTACGCAAATCATCTTCTTTTCCATCCTCCTCACGTGTTATTACTGATGTGTCTCCTGCTAAATAAGCTTGTATAATTTCACGCTTTTTGTCACGAAATTCCCATGCAGGGCCCCATTGAGTTCGATAAATAAAATGCCCTCCAAGAGATTTGAATGCATCTTTATGTGGTTTCGTATTACCTATTACAGCAATTGTCCGTTCTCCAAAGTTAATAATTTTCAACCCGTCAGGTAAGTTATCTACCGGTATGTCATTGCTAATTACTCTATCATTGACAACAGCAGAATCTTCCGCCTTCTCTTCATTTGCAAAAGAGGGTACAGGATCTTCTTCAGAGTACTCTTCTATTTTCTCCTTGACAGCATATTCAAGAATAGGACTCAAGGGAAGATTGTATTTGCCTATGAGTTTCAGTATAAGTTCAAGTTCTTCCTTAGATGTCATATTATCAATGTTGTTTAATTGTATAGGCCGGTATTGGCTTTGAGAACGAGGATTCTGCATCTATATTACTACATTGCTGACGAACAATATCTCGACGTCGAATAGCTGGCTGTAGGCAGAGAACGTTAAAATCGTCTAAATCTAGCTGTTCTATTGATGTGACATGAGGGAACAACAACTTCAGATATGCTGTTGCTACTTTTTTTACCGCTTTTGTGTGACGCATATCTGCTCCATTAGGAACTTCAATAGCTGCATCGACAATATGCGAATAAACAGACTCTGTCCTCATTTGGTGAAGCACTTCTGAGAAAAATTCGACATTTAACGTCCAGTCATGTAAGGCCATATCGACGTTAACTCTTGGCAACAGCCAACCTTCTATCATACCATGAAAACGATCAAGTAGCGCAGACTCCCTAAACACCTCTGGCAATGCAGAAAAATATTTGTCGCTCAATGGTTGATTGTTTTCTGATAGAAGTATATTACCAAGAAGCATCAAACCACATTCTGACATGAATTCATAGTTATCAATAGTTGCTTTTCCAAATTCCAGATAATTCTTTAAAAAAGACTGCATTTCTGTGTTATCTGAGAATGTGATAGTTTGTATCTCATCGAATGCTACCATGTCGTAAAAACGCATGATGCCTGGCGACTTCGTGGTTTTGTCGTACACCAATTTTGCACGAGACACTTTCCCACCACTTACAAGCCATACGAACTTGGAAAGATTACCAAACACATAACTTTTACCTGTTCCTTTTGGGGCCAGTTCGATAAGGTTCAATCTTGGTTCAATAAAAGGAAGAAGGCGAGTAAGGAACTCTAACTTCTGTGTCATGTTCTTAAAAGCTGATGGAGTGTACTCCATTGCAGAAATCAGTACATCTACCCATTCTTCAAGTGTGAATTGGGCGCGACATTGACGTATATAATTAATGTCGAGTTTCTGCATGGGACGGAAAGGTTTGAACTTTACCATTTCCACATGTCCAGCTTCGCGCTCTTGTGGCTCGATATAGACGATTTTCATGATGCCCCATTTTTCGCCATCAATCAAGTCATCTGGGTATTCCTCGATTAAGTAGTCAGGAATCAACGTGTCTGAAGCTTTAATTCCCATATCCGGAATTTGGAAACTCGTTTTATTTTGAGCTAGACTTGTAGACACGACAAAACGAGTAAGCAAAGTAAGTGTTTCACCTCTACGTAGCCTTGCTCGAATAGCACTGTTGTCATTGGGGATATGTGCATCCAAAAACCTTGCAAGTTCTGCACGTTTAAAAGATCCATCAGGTGCGATATGTGTTGATATCAAATAGTCCTTGACAAACGAAGGAAGGTTTCTACCACTAAAGATATCGTAGTTAGCAGGGTTCTTATACACGGCTGCAGAGCCAAAGACTTGTCTTATTTTTTCACCTATTTCGCTCATAATTACAAATCAAATGTATTATTAATATCTAAATCGCCGCTCAAGCCTACAACCTTAATAGTAAATTGATGACTTGAGGCTCCGTCTGGCTTAATGTCAATAATGTGTGTACCTTCTGTGATGTTTTGCAGAAGTGCAGTCCATTGAGTGCCAACTCTATCCATCTTGTAAGCTTTACCTTCACATGTCAGCATAACACCAGTTGGTTCTGGGATTACTGTCAAAGATACGGCAGGGTTAGAAAGCATTACGTCCTCAGGTGAAAGCTTTATCTCATACTTGATGCTGCCAGGTATATTCTTGTTTGATAGAAGAATGAATGGAACTAATACTTCTTCCGGTGTACAACCACCATGCACCTGATGCGTTGGAGCCTTAGACAATGACGAATGAGTGAGAGCGACTTTGTAATACTCCTCGTCTGTCTCGTTTTTGTGTACCAAATAGTCTGGATCAGACAGAGCATCTTCTTTCGTCTTAATATAGCGCCCTTCATGCTCAAATTTGCCGTCATATTTCTTAGATGGAGCTTTGCGTGAAAGACAACTTAATCCATGATCTGAAACAATAGCAACGGTGCAAGGCTGTTTCTTGCAGTTTCCAACAATCTCGTGAATTATTTCCTTTAGTACATAGAGCTCGTCCTTTAATGTATAAAGGTATTTGTACAAGTGTGAGTCATGACCTAGTTCATCTAATGCGCCAAACTTTACAACATCTTCACCTTCAAATCTATTATGATAGGTAGATGAGGGTATGTCTGAACGACTAATCTGCGAACGAACGACTTTCATATTGCTCTGTTCTTTGTCTATCAGATAGAGGATATACGACAAAAACTCTGCCCCTAATCCATCTATCCAATACACTTTGTCTGGTTTATAAACGGCATTACTCTTTACTTCTGCTAACAAGCTATGTGAATTCTCGAACTCATAGTACCATTTATAAAAGGTTTTAGCCGATTCATTTTTCTCAGCAACATGTTGGGCTATCTCTTCTGTGTATTTGTCTAGAAGTTTTGCATTCTTATAATCTTTGAAATACTCAACGCACCAAGTATTCTCTACTCTGAAATGAGAAGGTTTAGTATTTGTGATATATGCAGCAAATTCTGGATATATATTCTCAACCGCATTTCTTATATTGCTATTATTGGGGTTGTGAATGAACCACCCCATAAGCAAAATCTTTTCAAAATCAAACACACCAGTACAAACATCGATAGCAGCCTTCAAGTCTAGTTCTTGTTGGAAAAGCTCTTTTGTTCTTTCAAATAGCCATTCCTGTTCGTTTTGTGTGATGGCATTAAGAAAGATGGCTCGGTTGTTTACGATGATATTCCTACGTTCTTCAGCAAATGATTCTCTGTTCTTACTTTTAGGCTTTTCATAGAGAATACGAGTCGCAATCAAATTAGGCAGCTGATTTTCATCATTTAAGTTTGAAATACCTTCCAGACATAATGATACATATGGATACTCGTCCTTGAAAGATGTGTGTAAGACATATTGTTTAAGCAACCATCTTCTAAATGCTGTGTTATTCGGATTAAGCCACTCTCCTATTACGTCTGATGCTGTCAATGTGACTTTATTGAACATCGAGCGCGTAAATGACTCGAAGCTAAACGATGACAACTTGATATTTTTTAGACTATTCAATAACTCTTCCCAATAACAATTGTCATCTTCCAAATAATCAAAAGGAAAAGATAGATCTAAGAATTGAGTCATGAACTCGTAAGGACTATTTATCTTTACAAAGTTGAAAATGTTATCTGGCTTTGAGTATTTGTATTTTGCTGCTATAGGGACAGAACAACACACTATGCGTTCCTGAGGTGCTTGCACTTTCCAAAACTTTAACCAATCTCTCAATGTATATAATTGACACTGAGTATCTCCATTTGGCAACTTGAAATCTTTGTATTTAGTAAAAAATACCTCTACAGATTGTGGTTCTGCATCATAACGCCAAATGGGTGCACTCTCTTGAATGCGCGCAAAGTGGTTGAGAAAGTCTGTAAATCTATTCTGTAGTCCTATCAATGGTACATAGATTCGCTTCTTTGGATGCTGAACATCCTCAAGTAACATAATTTCATTGAAGAAACCTCTAAAATCATCATCGTTGTAAAATCGGACCAGTTCTGAGAAGGGCGAAACAAATGTTGACGAGTTGCATGATTTCATGGCTGACTTAAGCATGTCTTTTGTAATCCACGTGTCATCCTCACCCTCTTCAATTAAAGTTTCAAGATCTAGTGCTTCTACGCCAATGTTAGCCATAAACTTCGCTAAGTTCTTAAACTCATTGAAATTATTAAGCATAATAAAACGGATGGCATAACGTTGTGCCAGCATATCGTTAGTATCCTTATCATGGATAATCTCGCGAGTTAAATCCTCAAAGGACTTAAAGACTTTTATTTTCTCTGCCGAATCCATAACTCAATGACTTTAACTTCCTAAATACGATATGAGGAATTGAGATACTTCTGGATGTTCCTCTATCAAATCCAATATAACCTTCTGCCATAAAACGGCAGGCATGGTTTGTTCACGAACCAATGTTTTTGCCGTCTTAATATCATCTGGTTTCACTTGTGCTGGTATTAGCGTAGGTTGAGGTTCTGATACCATCCCACCAGAGGAAGGCATTGGCTCTACCTTCTTAATCTTATTAATATAGAACGACATCACAGCAGAGCGCACATCTTCTTCTCTACGGAAAGCAATCTCTGACTGCAAATGTCCAAGCTCTTCCTCCAATTCATTCCACCATTCTGGCTGGAGCTCAACATCCCTTATGCCTTCTATAAAGTTCTTGAAACCTTCCTGATAGTTTGAGGAATTGGTACATAACTTGTATAGATCAACCTGACCAACATCTTTTATCTCATGATACAACGACTTTATCTTATCCAACGAATAACTTTCTTGGTTGAAAAGGTTGATCAAATCCTTTATTGCCATTGCACATGCCTCTTTTTCCTTTATTTTGCTACAGTATAACAATGACCATAAAGGATATTTTGCGATCTGCTTGCAGAACTCAGTAATACTCCATTTAGCATAATTCAGGCTCTTAAGATCACTTAAACTTACAGTCTTCACCGTGCTGAGATTGAAGATTTCTCCAAGTGTACTGGTCAGATTACGTTCCTCAGCAGAGCCAAAGCGAAGCAAAAGCTTGTTGCTGGACTCGCTGCTGCCATTGTCCCACATCTTGAGAAGGATCTCAATCATATCATTCAATTTCTCATCACCAACAGGCTGTGACGTACTAGGATTGAACAAGTCTTCCTTGTGTTTGCGTAGTGCAAAAGACAGAGCTACATAGTTTGCTTGATTTGCAAACATTCCATATGGCTCATTGATAAGAGGTTCCAATATATCACTTAAAGAAAAACGGTCTGCGTATCTTTTCTTTGCCACAGCAATTAGACTATCAACCTCCTTGCATATAGATACCAACCAAGAGTCGCCCGCCAAAGCTGCTTCTGTCAATTCGCAGGTATCATTGATAAGATTATTCTCTCCATCTAAAAATATCTTTTTGGCTGGTCTGCTCGAACCTCCAAATGTCAGTAACTCGTCGCGAGTACGCTTCTGGAGCATCTGCAAGGATAGTGCCTTGAAGTTTTTATTAGCGAAGAAGGTCACAGGTTCAGTTTGCAATGTTTTGACGCTTTCCATTCCTTTAGGGAACACTTGTGCACTGAACTTCTTGTTGATAACCATATAGATATTGCTAAAAATGCCTTCTGAACTACGCTTGCCATTGAAATACAATGTATACGTACCACCCATCATTCGCGTTTTCCACTTTGCGATGTATTCTTTTGCAGCATTTTCAAATTGGCTCGCATCGTCTGTATTAAAGTGCGATCGACTCACATTGGCTTGGGTTAAAGCATCAATGAAATGATTTTGAGCTGCAGTGGTGAATACTTCTGAAGGTATTATGAATATTGTATTTTCAAATTCTTCAGAGAAGTCCTTGACTCTGTTTTCCATCATATCCCTTGACTCATCTGTGATAGAAAGGAATACGCATATATGCAGGAAATTGGGCTTCTCACGAGTATATTTGTTTAGCCTGCTACGTAATACAGCCTCTTGATCTTCGCATGAATAGAACTGTGGATCACATTTACGGAACAGACGATCGCCCACCAAGAAATTTTTGCCAATATCATCCATACTCTGACCATTGTACTTCAAGTAGTCTACCGCCATTTTATAATTGGCAGAAACCTTTGCCTTTTCTTGATTGATTTCAACTGGGTTGTATGACGATACAGAAATTTTGAACTCACCAAATATATCGCGTGCTATTATTTTGCTTTCATCCAACCAGTTGAGAATCTTTTCCATCTTTTCCTCACATCGATCTCCAGAGAAGATGAATAACAAATTCCTCTCATTAGGTGCGTACTTTTCTGGAGACTGTTTTTTATCAAACCTCACACCAAGTGCGTTCAACAGAAGAATGGCCTTGAACACTCGTACATAATCATCCCCCATCTTTTCCACACGGGCCAGATTGCTCATGTAGACATTTGTGAATGCAGAACAACGTGCATCGTTATTAAACTCAGAGTAGAAGAAGTCCCACAACCAATCTGCTGTAAGCATCATCTTCTGTGCATAGTTGTTCTCGTCACTAATGAATCTCTTGAATCCATTCTGCTCATCGTTCATAAATTTCAATACACTACGATTGGCCGAACCCATAATGTTCGACATTTTGGAGCAGAGAAATGCTGTATAGGGATGAAGTGGGAATAGGTTATGGATATGCTCTTTCTCTTCAGACGAATTGCTTTCACAAAGATAATCATAGAGACCTGTGTCTAATTTCTTTGCGACCTCCCATGCAGCCATTGCCAATTTGGATGTATCAGGTATAGTAAAAGTATGACGAAGGATAAGATAAGTTGAGATTTCGTCCATTTGGTAATCTACGCTATCATAACGGTCACTCATCTTTGTAATATCTTTACCTTTTGTGTCAAGACTGGAAGTCTCCGTTCTATGAGAAATCAGATAAAGGAAAACGTTGTTGTTTTGCGACTTCTCTGCTATGTTTTGTAATACGTTGATACGATCGCTTTTCAGAGTATCCATCACACTGGTGAACTCGTCCCAAAATATAATCAGACCATTAGCTATGCCGGCTGCTTCAATTTCATTTTCTACTTCAACAAGCCAATCGCTGATACTATCGCTTGTTAGATAAGTATCATCTGCGGCCAAAACTTCTTCCAGATGTAGGAAAACGTCAATGTCGTTTGCTTGGAGTTTTGCTAAAAGCTTATCAAAAGTGGGGGCCTCAGAAGCCAATTCGTCACTTAACTCTAATAGTTCTGGTACACGTGCCCTATGTCCCTCAACCCAGCGAATCGCCTTGTCAAAGTCTGATTTAACAACAATCTCTTGATGTCCTGCTGCTGCTAATGCTAATTTAGTTTGCTTCTGTATAGACAGAGAGAAACGAGGGATGTTGTAAGCACCCTCTACACCTTTCAGAACTACAGGAAAATAAGTTTTCTTTTTCCGAATAGCAGAAAGACTTGCCCTTAATGATTCGATTGGTAGAGTCTGAATATAGTCCTCCACTTCTGATGATGGATCGCACAACAGGTGGCGAACAACGCTACTTGCATGACTTTTACCCGTACCAAATGTTCCACGAACCCACATTGAGCGACGTTTGCTAATCTCTGAAGAAGTGATAGCTGTTACACTCCTGCTTAACAAATCGCAGAATTGTTTGGTGGGAATGAAAGTTCGCCACATTTCTGGCGTTTCATCAGTCATATCATAGACTGGCAGGAAATCCTGCATTTTGATGTAGTCTGAATATTTAGCAGCCATATATCTGTTAGTTTTTAGTATCTTATTATTGTTGTTAGAGCATTAATCTTAATATGTCCACAGAAGTTAAATCTTCTCGCAGAATAATGTTGTCAAGTCCCATATTCAACTCTGCTCGCAACACGTGGTTTCCTTCCTCTTGCAGAGATAGCAACAGACTTTCAAACATTTCTTTACTGATTCCAAACTGGCGATAAACACCTTCTGTCTGATTTTCATCATAGAACTCAGAGACGTTAAGGGAATAACGCTTCTTGCGTTCTGCATAACGATAAAGGGAATATGCTAAAGCGACAAGTGATATCCCATCATGTGATTGACGAACCAACGTCACCTTGTTCTGTTCTTTACCCAACACGCCAACAGGGATTGTCGAGCCAAGCGGACTCTCCTTGAATGTATTCAAGAGAGAATTAAAAGGATTGCGTAAAGTTCTGTCTTTAAGATCTGGATATGAATCCTGTAATATTATATCCATTTCCTCCCGGGTGTAGCTTCTGTTGAAATCAATTGCACTATGGAACCACGTACAAATTTCAGAGTTCTCACATAAGCCAATATAGATTAGCTCCCATACATTTTGGGGCTTTGACTGGAAGGCTTTCGCCATATACAGGCCAACTTCACTTATGTTCTTGTCTTCGGCATTAAGAATGCAAGCTTCACGAAGCCAATTGATGAAAGGAGGAATTTGGTACTTAGGATTTAACCCGTGTTCATTATTGTCAAAGAAAGTCTCATAAGTGCTAAAATATTTCTCAACCCAATGAGACCTCATACCCATTCCATCACGATAACGGTCAATACTAGATTTAGATTTACCTGCCGTTATGCTTACTTTGTTGTTTAGTGCGTTTACATCAGAGGTACTGATTGAATTTGCTACATAACAACCTTTTTCATGGAACTCGATACATTTTAAACAATGAACACATTTACCTTTGTCGATGCTGACACGTGGTAACACTGTTAAGGCACCTGTTGGACACTCAACTTCACAAACTTCACAATGTTCACAATATGTTGTCTTATATAAAACACGCTTTAAATGCCCTATAAAGATTACCTCTGTTGGATCAATGTTATCAACTGTCAAATTCAATTCATCATCTTTTTCTATTAATGAAAAATTGTATATGTGGTTTTTATATTTCAAACTACCTGTCGTTTGAGAACCTTCAATAGAGAAATTAATTTCGCCAAGCACTCTCATCCACATATATATGTTTTCTTTTGAAGCTGTTATTCTTGCCTTAAATTCAGGAACAGTTGATATAATATTCAATGATGATTTACAGTCATTATATCGCCCGCCAGCTCTAACTTTCCATTTACCTAACTTGATATAATTATCAATACCAGTAACATTATTTCTTTCAAGATCTTTCTTGATTTTACTTATGAATGGAGCTATGGTTTCAGGATACAATTTACCACAAAGGTCTTCACTCCAACCAGATGAGTAAGGACAAATAACACATCCGACCCTAGACAAACCTTTTCTGTATGCTTGATTATATGGAAGATTGTGCAAAAGCAAATAAAGATAAACTTCTAAAGCATTCCATTCAAGAATAGGACGAACATTTATCATATTATTGTGCTTTACATTTTTCCCAATCCTTGCTCTTGAAGAACGACTAACACTTTCTTCTGCTCTAACACCATCAAACAACATTACTTTTGGTTGTTTATCCAAACCTGTTATTTCTTTCAAGAGACGACTTAATGGAGCAGATTTCATTATAGCACAACACCAACGGTGGATACGACTAGGTGTTCCTAATTTGTCCCAATAGTTTAATACGCTTTCATGATTCTTTGCAGTATAAAATTTTAATCCAGGATATTTTTCTTTGTAATATTGTTCTGTAGTATTGTATAGCTCCAATGATGGTGGGAGTTCGTACCCAGTATCTGAATATATAACGACAAAATCCTCAGCAGGAACCACTCTTGAAACCAAATCAAGAACGACCTGAGAATCTTTACCGCCACTAAACGAAGTCACGAAAATGTCTGTATTGCTAGAAAGAATTGGCGCTTTGCCTTGTTCTTCTGCTTTACTCAATGGCATAACATCAAAACTGTCGCAGTCCTCTTTGATAACAACATGCTCTTCTTTTGTTTTCTTTTCAAGTGAAGAAGCAAGGCGTTGGAAATCCAAATCAGGATTTTTTTGAGAAACCTCACGAATATTCTTATAACGACGATACGTTTGGTTTATAAAATCCATCGCCTCGTGCTCGATAATGAACATGGTGTCCTCGTTGCGAGAACGTAAACGTTCCATGTTAACCGGTTCTAGCGTCAAGATTTCAAAGCCTTCTTGCTGAATGACTTCAGGTGCATCAAAGACATTTCCACCTTTCACTTCAAGCACAAACTGGCCTTTATAGAAATACCTGCGGTCACATGCCCATAGCAAAGGCTCTTCTACGTGAGGATATATCCACCCACGTTTGTTTAACTCCAATAAATCAAGCTCTTCCCAGAAAACAGGACGAGGTGAAACGTTGAGCGCATCACCTTTACTAGACATTGTCAGCCGAACACCATTAAAAGCTGGATCCCAAATTACTTTGAACATTATTATATTGCCTGTTTTTAAGTTCGTTATTAATAGGAAAAAGAAAACGTACCCTTTTCGTTCTGTATTCCTTGTTACGGCTGTCCTGGATAGAGCCTAGAAACGAAATACGAAGAAAGGGTACGCCTACATGGCGTACCTAACTTCCTCCGAGGTCGTTTCTATTGAAAGTTTTTCCAGGACTTTGTAACGAAGGCCTCTTCAGATTATAGATACTTAATCTATTCCACTAAGTTCCACTCCGCCTGCTCTCACCAGAACATGGGTGGCGAAGTTCAGTTGCAAAGATAGTTATTAAAATTCATAATTCATAATGCATAATGCATAATTATTGGAAATAATGTGTTTTTCTGGTCAAAATTCTCCGTTTTTGCTGTTTGTGCCTGCCAAGTGGATACAAAAAAAGGAGAGCCGAAGCTCTCCTGATTGGGTGAGGATTACAGCATCGCGTGGAGGAATCCTTGTGTGCCTGCGGCGTGCATGGCTGCACTGGTGCCGAGTGCACTGGCGATGCCGGTGAGGACTGCGATGAGGAGCTTGATCCAGAAGCTGAGGTTCATGCCGTTCTTGTCGGGGTTGGGGCCTGTGATGGTGCTCATGGTCTACCTCCTTTCTACTGGTCACTACCATCTCCGGTCTGGTCGCCACCACCTCCGTTGTTGTCGCCGCCTCCGGTGTTGCCACCGTTGTCACCTCCAGTGTTGGTTCCACCGCCCGTGGATCCGTTGTTTCCAGAATCCGTAGTTTCGTCCTCACCGTCCTCCACATCTCCACCGTCGGTAGTGATGCGCTTCACGATGTTGCCGTCGCGGTCGATACAGGTGATGTTGATGCTGGTTGCGGCCAGTTCCTTCTTGATGTCCACGCTTGGGGTGAACACGATGCGCTTTGCCTTGATGAGGTCCACGCCTACCTTCTCCAGTTTCGCTGCCTGGGCGCGGACTGCGAATCGGATGGTTCCGAGACCTGGGATTGCTACCGAGTGACCCTCAGTGGCCCATGCCTTGATTACTTCGCCTGCTGCGTCCCAGCATGCCTGCATCACACCCTGACTGACTCCGCTGCGGAGTGCAGCTTCGCGGATCACTTTCTTCTGAGTCAACGCCAGATAAAGCTCTGGAGTCATCACGT
>Ga0310690_10003695_pt1 | contig 22651 bp, 12 predicted proteins | sample AusTroGonzalo_MG_2_FD_207661 | JGI IMG/M metagenome (GOLD analysis project Ga0310690, IMG submission 207661) | Bovine rumen microbial communities from tropical cattle in Woodstock, Queensland, Australia - Gonzalo_04 (v2) (version 2) | ecosystem: Host-associated > Mammals > Digestive system >... | reverse complement strand
CAGAAGAGGGTGTCTATCCGGGAATCCGGAAAGGCTTCCTGCAGTCCTTCGTAAACAGTGATTACATTGTCATCCTCCTGGGGAACCACCCAGTCGCCCAACTGCGTCTGGCTGTCGGCATTGGGACCGCAGAGGAAGATACGCCCGTAGGGTTTGTCCAGGGGCAGGATGCCGTCGTTCTTGAGCAGCACTATGCTTTCCCGGGCGGCTTCCAGCGCCGTTTGCTGGTGCTCCTTATTGCCGGGGAAGCCCCTCTGGGCAGGGAGCTCCGGGATAGGATTCTCAAACAGCCCCAGGGCGAACTTGGCCGACAGGATCTTGCCCGCGGCTTCGTCAATGCGCTTCTCAGAGATGCGTCCGCTTTGGACGCCGTGCAGGATGGATTCGAAATAATGGTCACCCTGCATGTGCATGTCAATCCCCGACTCCACGGAGACCAGGAAAGCTTCGTCCTCGCTGGGCACCAGGTGGTGCATGCTGTGCAGGCGCTCGATGTCCATCCAGTCGCTTACCACGAAGCCCTCGAACCCCAATTCCTTGCGCAGGATGTCCTGGACCAGCCAGGCATTGGCGTGGCAAGGCACTCCGTTGAGCTCATTGTGGGCCGTCATTACGGTGGCTACACCGGCTTCAACCGCCGCCTTGAAAGGCGGGAGATAGAGCTCGCGCATCTTCCGCTCGCTCATGTCCATGGGAGCGGCGTTGAGGCCGCCCGCCGGTTCTCCACCGCCAATCAGATGCTTGGCGCAAGCCAGGACCTTTCCGTTGGAGAAGTCCCCGCTGCGGCCCTGCAGGCCCCAGATTTCATATTTTCCCATCTGGGATACCAGCCAGGGGTCTTCCCCGAAGCATTCTCCCATCCGTCCCCAGCGGGCGTCACGGGCTACATCCAGATTGGGCGCGAAGGTCCAGTACATGCCAGTCTGGCGCATCTCTTCGGCCGTCTCGGCCCCGATTTTTTCCATCAGTTCCGGACGGAAGGTAGAGGCCAGGCCAATATTGCCGGGATAAACCGTGCAGCCCATGCGCAGGCCGTTTCCGTGGATGGCGTCTATGCCCAGCAGGAGGGGAATCCCCAGGCGGGATTCGGAGGCCATCATCTGCAACTGGTGGGCTTCTTCGCCGGTAAGAACGTGCAGGAAGGCGCCCACTTTCCCTTCGCGGATGCGCTGGGCCAGTTCGGGATTGCCGAGGTTCTCGTCGGAGGCATCGATGTTCTTATAGGGCGAACCCTGGTCCGGGGGAACGTAGCAGGGCCCCACATACTGGCACATCTGGCCGATTTTTTCTTCCAGGGTCATCTCCTTCAGAAGGAGGGAAGCCCGCTTCCCGGCGGGCAGGGAGGCATCGCGCCAGTCTCCGGCCGTACAGGAGGCCAGGACAAGGAGGGCGGCGAACAGAAGGGCTCTTTTCATTATAGCTGGACGGTAAGCGTAAGGGTTTGGTCAATGGCAGTCTCTCCGGCATTCACCTTGAGCGTCTGGTCTTCCCATACCCAGTTCTTCACCTGGGTGCCGTTCAGGAACACCTTGCGGGGATTCGAAGTGCAGCGCACTTCAAAACCGTAATTGCGTGTCATCGGCAAGCCTTCGTAGCTGCCCTGTACGGGATGGATGGTCACCTGGACCTGCTTGCCTTTTTCCTGGCATTCGAACAGGGTGGAGCAGATGGCACCGTCTTCGTAGGCGTAGCTCTCGCCGTCATCGTCATACATGGTGAAGCTGGTGTTCCCGTGGGGATATACCTTCAGGATAATATCCTTCTGGGGCTCCGAGCCTATGAAATCCACCACCGGACGGGTGGGGACGATGGCTCCGTTGCGCACGAACAGCTGTCCGGACCGGTTCACCGGAAGCTCCCGGGTCACGGTTTCTCCCTGGCTGTTCACCAATTCGCCCGTCCACACGTTGATCCACTCTCCGGCGGGCAGGTAGATGTCGTTGGAGAAAGCGCTCACGCAGTATTGCCGGCCGAACATGTACTGGAATACCATGTCGTCGCAATTGCGGTCGTCGGGGAATTCCAGCGGCATGGAACGGACCATGGGCATGCCGGTAAGCATGCCTTCCAGGGCATTGGAATAGATATAGGGAATGAAGGAGTATCGCAGGCTGATGTAGAACTTGTACATTTCCTTCTCCACCCCATAATAATAGAAGGGGTGCATCATGCTGAACCAGCTGTTGATCTGCAGCCAGGGGAGGAATACACCAAAATGGAGGCCGGGCATTTCCTGCTCGCGGGGAACGCTCATCACGTCGCAACTCATGTTCATGAAGCCGGAGTTGCCCAGGTTGTGCTGGTCGAAGAGGGCGACGATGCCGCCGCCGTTGTCACCGCTTTGCGCGGCGCTCCAGTGCTGGCTGCCGGCCCAGCCGCCGCAGTAATGGTGCCAGCTGCGCTTGCCGGTGTGGCGGCGCGTCATCTGGGCTATCTGCTTGGGCATGAGCACCTGGCTGATGTTGTGCATCTCGTCGTCGCCGTGCCCGTTGTAGTATTTCCAGGTGGGATGGGCGTCGATGGTACGGGCCGGATCCAGCTTGAAGCCTACCACGCCCATGTCCATGAAGGTGGTCAGATGATCGGGCCAGTGCTCCAGGCCGGAAGTGTCCCGGTTTTCGCGGACAGAAATGAGGTCTTCTTCGATGATGCTGGTGTCATATTCCTCGCACAGCCACAGGCCCAGCTTGATGCCCATGCTGTTGAGTTTGCCCACAAACAGGCGGGGATAGTATTTCTTGGGCATCTGGTCCTGCACCCAGTACGGTTCGGGGGAGAAGCGGTCGTAGTTCCACTTCTTCTGGGTGGAGAAGTCGTAGCGCTTGGCCATCCACTGGGGCTCCAGCCAGAACAGATCTACCGGCACCTCCATATCCCGGAAATGGGCGGCGTCGTTCAGGATGGCCCACTGGTCTTCCCTCATATTGGGGCCGAAGGCAAAGCCATAGGCCCAGCGGGGGAGTACGTAGCTGCGGCCGGTGATCTGGGTATAGAGGTTGAGGATGGAGGGCATGTCCGTTCCCGCCATCAGGTAAAAATCGGCCTCGCCGAAAGTATTGTAGATATTGAAAACGTCGGGGTTGGTGTAGCCCACGTCAAAATGGCATTTGCGGGAGGTGTTGTTGTAGATGCCCCAGCCGCGGGAGCTCATCATGAAGGGCATGGGAATCTCCGTGTGCTGGTAGGTGGTCCACATCCTCAGCAGCTCGCCGCGGTGCTGGATGTGCTCGCGGGAGGTGCTGCCGCCTCCGTAGAAGCGCTCACCTTCTTCCAGGGTTAGGGAGAGGGCGCAGGCTGCCTCCGGATCTCCGGCGTCCAGCCGGGCGCCTCCCGAGAGCTTGCCTTCGTCATCGCCGATGATGCCGTTGTTTACGGGCACGAAGAGGTCGGCGAACTTCTTGTTGATGACATCGGCCAAAACCTTGACTGGTTCGCTGCCGGGTTGGAGGAAGCTTATCTGGCGCACCAGGGTGCGGCCTTCGGCGTCCTTAAGCGTAAGGATTCCATCGGCCGATACCGTCAGGGAGCCTTGCGCGGTCTTGAAGACATGGGCTCCGGCGGGCTGCTCCAGGGTATAATCGGCCTTGGGCCAGTCCTGGCGGGTAATGCCGTAGCGGTCCATCAGGGACTCGGTAAAAGTGCCGCTGGGCGAGATCCGGACGTGGAAGATGCCATCGGCACAAACCTCTACGTCCAGGGTGGTTCCTCCGGCCAGTTTCACTTGATGGACCGGGTTGGCTTTCGCGGCCAGGCAAACGACGAGCAGCTGGGCTGCCAGTAAAGCGATTCTCCTTATCATGGTATCAGTTTTTTACTTGTACATCGACTCCCGAAGATTCTCTTATTTCGGTAACAATGCGGTGCTTGGACATTTCCAGGGGGGCGGTCAGGAAGGCCGGCAGGTTGTAGGATTCCATCAGGCGCTTGTAATACGCTTTGGGGTCCTTCTGGGGTAGCAGGAAAGGTTTCGAGGCCTCGCCCTTCTCATCTATATAGGTAATGTACGGGCGCGTATAGAGCCCGTCGTCCCGGCGGCTGCTGAAGACCATCCAGCGGCCGTTGCTGCTCCAGCTGTGGAAGCTGTCCACGTCGGAGGAGTTGGCGGCCTCCAGGGGCCATTTCTCGCCGGTTTCCAGGTCCAGTATCCAGAGGTCAGCATCTTTGTGCCAGATGGAGAAATTGCCGTATCCGTGGCGGGTGAAGCACAGGAAGCGTCCGTCGGGGGAGATGCGGGGGAACGATACGCTGAATCCTTCGGACGGCGCATCGTAGAGGCATTCCAGCTGGTCGCCAAAGCTCAGGTCTTCCGCGTTGAAGGCGATGCGGTACAGGCCGTAGCGCACTTCCCGGTGCTCTTTGGGCATCTCGGCCACCGCCTGGGCGCTGCAGAAATACAGCCATTTCCCGTCAGGGGAGAAAGTAGGGAAGGTCTCAAAGCGGTCCTCCTGCTTGGTGAGGGGGCTCCAGGTAATCTCATGGTTCCGTACGTCGTAAACCACTACGTCGGAGGCCAGGTCATAGACCTCGATGCGGTTGGGATCGTGGTTATAAAACGCCTGAAGGGTCTTGTTGACGGAGAAGGCGATGAGGTTTCCGGAGGGATGCCAGTACGGATAAACCAGGGCGCTGATGGTAGAATCCGTCTTGGTATTCAGTTTCTCAATGGAGTCACCGTTAATGAGCATGGTGCCTCCGAAGGCCGATCTGACATGGAAGACGCTCTTGGAAGGGTCTCCGCCTGCGGTGGTGTGGCAGTTCATGCAGTTTCCTCCGGTCAGGTCGTTGGTGAGGAGGGCCTTCTGCGCATAGCTGGTCAGATCCCGCTGGTAGATGCCCATCTTCTGCCATCCCTGATAACCGGGAGGAATGAGCCTGTAAGAAATATAGGGATCAATCTCTTCCTTAATAAATATTTTAAAGGGCCGATAGGCCTTCCACTCGCCGTCCTGCTTGACAAGCACAGTCATCTCCACCTCGTCCTTTTCCATCAGCTTCTTCCAGAGACGCTCATTCAGGGAGAAGAGGCCCTTCTTGCCTCGAATGGTTTTTCCGTCCACCTTCAGGGCGCAGTCTTCGTCCCCTGTATAGGAGAAATTGAGCGGAGCAATGTTGCGGGGAACCGTCACAAAGCCGTAATCCGGCTCCATGGGCGGAAGGCTGTCCAGGGTTCCCGAGGGCTCTATGTTCCCGGCACACGAAGGAAGCAGCAGGGCTCCGGCTATCAGAATATAGAATAGCTTTCTCATATCTGCTTGTACAACAAGTAATACCAATAGGAGGAATGGTAGCCCTTGGGCGCCTTGCCTCCGCTCTTCAGGCTTTCCTCCTGGAATTTCTGGAAGCGGCGGATGGTGCCTTCGGTAACCCCGTGAGCGACGCACCATTCCGGCCCCAGGGCATCGGCTCCGTTCACATTGCGGGTATATTCGCTGTAAAACAGGATGGCTTCCTGCACTGGTACGGGGAGGGATTCAAAGCCCGGTTGGCCAAAATAGCGGCTGACAACTCCCACTACAGAAGGGATGTCCTTGGCCAGCAGCATATAGGCCAAGGCATACTCCATGGCGCGGGAGTTTCCGGGATTGGCGTCCACCACCCGCATCAGTTCGTCCAGGGGGCTGCCGAACATGGAGAAGCCATCCACCTGGGGCCAGCTGCGGCGTCCGGTGCCCAGCACGGGATCCGCCTCCACGGCCTCGTCGTTGTAGAGGAAGCGCTTCTGCTCTTTGGCCCAGCGGCTGTAATGGGGGGCTTTTTCCAGGATGGACAGGTATTTGTCGGCCACGGCATAGGTGCCGCGCATCAGTTCCACCTGCGCGTTGGTCTTGAGCATGGCGGGGCAGAAGCCTTCGGTGGAGTAGAGGGTGTTGAAGGCTACGTCCTGTGCGGCGGCTACATTGCCCATGGCAAACATGATATGGGCTTGGGTGACCTCAATACCACGGTCCTCACTCATTCGGATGAGTCCGTCAGGTCCCCGCTGGTCGTATTGGAACATTTCGTCCAGGAGCTTTCCCTTCCAGGAAAGTGCCAGGTTGAGGTACTGGGCGGTATGGGGAATCCACTCATGTGTGCGGCAGGATTGGATAAGTCCGTCCCAATCCTCATTAGTTACATAATACTCGTATTCGTATGTGAGTACGGCTTGCCTTTTTTCTGTGTTCTTTGCCACCTGGGAAGCGGGAAAGAGGGCGATGACCAGAAGTACCGCGCAAACGCCGAAAACGGGAAGCCTCTTACATTTCAAGTTCTTGGCGGCGCAGCATCCCAGGACAGTAAGGGGAAGCAGCGCCCAGGGGATCCAGTGCACCGCATTCATGGACGCATCCAGATCAAAATAAAAAGCCGGGGTTAAGGCCGATGCCAATGTGGGCGTCCAGCCCAGCAGCCAGGCCCCCAAGCCGCATAACAGGGCCACCGGGACCAGCAAGGCAGTTGCCCATTCTTTTTTCCAAAGGTCCAGAATGGCCGCACAAAGGGCAAACAGCAGGGCGGCGGGACCGGCCGTAAGATAAACGGCTATGGTAATAAGGATGCCCAATAGCAGGCGGCCGGAGCGGATGCGGGAATATCCGCAGAGGGAGGCCAAAGCAATGAGCCAGGCGGTGAGCACGCCATAGTGCATGGCATTCTCCGAGAGGGAGGCAGCCAGGAAGGCGAAGGGAATCAGGCAAAGCGGCAGGAGAGGCCAGTCGGCCCTGCTCTTGCGCACGGAAACCCATAAAAGCCAGGCTCCCAGTCCCAATAAGGCCAGTGTGATGAGGACGGCCAGGGTGGGGTTCCAGAAAAACTGGACAAAAAAGCGAGCGGACAGCGTTGACAAGCCTCCCAAACTGAATAAACAAGGTACCAGGTAGGTCTTGTCATACAGGAACAGCTGCTGCTGTTCGCGGTAGGCGAGTGTCCAGGGCAAGCCTCTAAACATATCAGAATGATTCAACAGGAGCGCAGATTCCAAGGTAATAGGTGTAGCGCTCAGTACTGTTCTGTTCGTGTTCTTTAACAAACTCCTTGATGCCGGCCTTGTCCAGATATTGGCCTCCGGTCACATTGTCGAAGTATAGGGGACGCCCGTAAAAGGCGCTCATCATGTTGTCGCGTACAAAAAAGTAACGGACCGTATCTCCCCTTAGTTTCCCGGAAGCGTCCGGGGCCGATGCTTTGCATTGCAGGATGCAAAGGCTGTCGCAATCTATAATGACTTGTAAATCGGTGATGGTGGGCTCTCCTACTGTTTCCATATACTCGGTCATCGCTTTGCCAAGGGTGATGGGAAGCTGTTTGAGAGCCTCATCGTATAAACTGCCTTTGCTTTTGCGCGCGCAGGCGAACGCAAATATGCAGATTAAAAGAAAAAGTGTGAGTCTGAGAACTTTCATAACTTTTTCAGAAAACTGGACCGGCTCCGAAAGGGGCCGGTCCGTTTTGAAAAAAACTAACTACTAATAGCCGTCATTCTGAGGAATATCGAAGTCCTTGTTGGACTGGATAATCTGGTTAGGAATAGGGAATACGTAGTTGTGGGGTTTGAAGTTGCTGTAGTGACGTTTGTTACCCAATGCGTCGGTGTATTCTTCACGGGCACCGGGAGCGCCTTCGTAACCGAATCCATACTTGTGAACACGCTGATACATGTAGTTGTCAGTGGTCGTGTTCTGGGTAGGATACTTGGAAAGAACATACGTTGCCTTAGGGTTGCAGGTAAGGCGGTTGAGGGTAATCCAGCGCTGCTCTTCACCGAAGAGTTCGCGGATACGCTCATCCATGATGTAGTCGATATCGACCTGGCCTGCGCTCACAGGGGCGGCACCAGCACGGGCGCGGACGACATTGATGTCTTCAGCGGCCTTAGCGGTATTGCCCAGACCCAGATAGGCCTCAGCACGAAGCAGATAAGTTTCTGCGATACGAACCATGTACCAGTCGCAGTCGTAGCAGTTGTTACCGGTAGAGCGCAGCGGGTGCACATCATCGGAGAACTTCCAGAAACGAGGGGTAACGTTCATGGTGTCGCTGGCGGTCAGAGCGTAATTGTCGCCGGGGTGTGCTTCAGCACGGGCTTTGATGGCGGCTTTCACCTCGCTCCACTTCTTTCCGGAAGGGAGATAAGGATCGCGCTGGATCATGATCTCGGAACCACGGAAGTCGTTGGGGTCATCCCAGACACTGCCCAGGATGTCACCGGCACGACGGGTAACATATTCAGTAGGAAGGTTGACGAGGCCCCACTGGGCGCCATTACCCTGAGCGCGGCATGCCAGAGAGTCAATCTTGCAGCTGAGGTTGTAAGCGAGCTTACGGCCCTGGGCTTCAGGAATGTCAGTAGCCGGGGTACCGGAACCGGGAGGATTAACGCCTTCAGGATAGCAGACGGCATCGGCGGTGAAGATATAGTACTTTACACCATCCTTGTCGGTACGCGTTCCGTTCTTACCACCCATGGGCAGCCAGGGGGCCCAGCTAGCCTCAACGGGGGCGTTGTGTGTTCTCCACCAGGAGTCACCGGAACCACCAAGGGTCCAAAGGTCAGAAGCGGCGAAGTCGGACTGGGCAACCCAGATAGCTTCCAGGTTTTCGGGATGGTTGGAGTTACCATCGGCAGCATCAACACCGCTGTTGGTACCGGAGGAACGGAAGAGGTCCCAGTAGGCGCCCTGAGGAGCGGCGAGGGAGTTACCGTAACGGTCGAAAGCCTGTTCCTTGCGGTTACCGAAACGGGTGGTCATGAGCTGGTAATTACCGTCGGTCTTGTTGATGACGCGGGTGGCGGCATCAACAGCGCCCTGGAAGTCACCCACTGCAAGGCACATCTCTGCGAGATAGTGAGCAGCGGCTGCTTTGGTAACGGTACCCATTGCACGGGGAGTGGCAGGAAGGTTCTGCTCCGCATACTTGAAGTCTTCGACAAGCTTGGCCCAAACCTCATCGCGGGTCATGAGCTGATAGTCGTAACGGGCTTCCTGGGACATGTGCTCGGAATAAGCGACACCACCGTACATGCCGGCAAGAACGCGGTAGGCCCATGCGCGGAGGAACACACCTTCTGCGCGGAGCTCTTCTCTCTTAGTGGAGGAAGTGTAGGTAATATCGGGATTCTGGTCAATCATGTCCACCACGGTGTTGGCGCGGTTGGCAAGCACGTACATGTAGTCGGCCCAGTGACGGGCGTAACCGCTGTTGGGACCCATGGATCCCCAGTTTACGTTACCGGTTGCACTGGTCTCAGTGAAGGTATCGAGGTTGCAGCCCATCAGCATCCAGGAGTGGGTGGTACGCATACAGCCATAAATCATGTACTGTACTTCGGCGTAGGCGGCTGCCAGGCCTGTCTCCATAGCCATTTCAGACTTGAAGAAGCCTTCTGAGTCGTTCTGGTAGGAAGTCTCCTCGACAAATAACTTGTCGTTACAAGAGACCGCCATCAAAGCTGCGAGAAGTATGATGAAATATTTTTTCATAGACATTGCGTATTAATTATTTTACAATGCAGACGGCAACGCGGTTGGAGGCGGGAGATGCAGAAGCGTCTCTGTCGGTACCCGCGGCGGAAGTGACGATACGGCCAGCGTCAATGCCGGCTTTCTTCAGCATTTCTGCCACGACGGCAGCACGCTTCTCGGAGAGGGTCTGGTTGATCTGCTTGGTGCCGGTAGCGCTGTCGGCATAGCCGGAGATAGCGATCTTGGCATCAGGGTTATCCTTCAGGATCTGGCAAATCTGGCCCAGCTTGAAGGCTTCGTCCGGACGGATTTCGGCCTTGCCGATGATGAAGTAGAGGTCGTCCTCATAGATGCCATCCAGGCTGCCCTTATAGACCACCTTCTCGACAATCTTCTCAACGGGCTTCTCAACGATCTTCTCCTTGATGACTTCCTTGATGATTTCCTGGGTCACAGGAGCGGCAGCAACCTTGGGTTTGGCCTTACCACCGAAGGTCAGGTTCACACCGAAGGTGACGGTCTTGTAGGTACCATTGCTTCCGTAACGGTCGGAACCAGCACCAGAGGCAATCGTGCCGGCATTTTCAGGATCAAGGCCGGACCATTTGGAGATGGTGAAGAGATCGGTAGCGGCCACATAGATACGGGCGAGGGAAATACCAGCCTTCTGGGTCAGCTTCTGATCAAATGTATAGGAGAAGGAGAGATCTTTGAGTTTGAGGAACGAACGAGGGTTCCAGAAACGATAGAAGAACTCGTTGTTGTTTTCGGTGTTGTTGTAACCGTAGCGAGGGAATTCAGTGGAATGATTCTCTTCAGTCCAAGGCTGGACACGGGCGAGCTGGTTGCCGCTGCCCATGCTGGTTCCGTATGCGTTGGGGTCGAACCACAGGAAGTGGGTCTTGTCACCCTGGGCCCAACGGAAGTTGAAGTAGAGGCTGAAGTTCTTCCAGCTGAGGGTGTTGCCAAAGTTGAGGGTGAAGAGGGGATCCGGGGAACCGAGATAGTGCATATCGGCATCGCTGATCTTTCCGTCTCCATTCCAGTCTTCAAACTTGAGGTCACCGGGCTTGGCGCTGGGCTGATACTTCTCACCCTTGCTGTTGACGTAGTTGTCAATCTCGGTCTGGTTCTGGAAGATGCTCACGCTGTAGTCATAAGCAGAACCGATGGGATAACCCACCTGGAGGGCATAATAGCTGTCGAAGCCGTAAGCAACGGCATTGGCAACGTCGTTGGCTTCTTCACCCTTGGTGTTGGGGCCGAAGAGGGAAACGAGCTTGTTGGCGTTGGAATCGAATACCAGGTTGGTCTCCCAACGGAAGGTGTCCTTACCGTCACCGTTGAGGTTAACGGTGTTGAGGGCAACTTCAACACCCTTGTTGGTGATGAGGCCGGCATTGTCGTACACGCTGGAGAAACCGGAGAAGTAAGGAGCACTGCGGAGAACCAGCATTTCCTTGGTGGAACCGGTGTAAACATCAACGCTACCATTGATGCGGTTGTTCAGCAAAGCGAAGTCGAGGCCGATGTCAATCTTCTCGACGGTGGCCCAGTGCAGGTTAGGGTTGGGCATGGAGGTGGTGGTCATACCCAGGGTGCTCTGGTCACCCAGCCAAGTCATGGTGATGACACCGGAGTTACCGGTTTGCTTACCTACGCTAGCATAAGTGGCGCCGGCAGAAACGGAACGGGAACCATTCTGACCCCAGGAAGCACGGAGCTTGAGGAAGTTGATCCAGCTGACGTTCTTGATGAACTGCTCATTGGAAAGAACCCAAGCGGCGGATGCACCGTAGAAATTGGCGAACTTGTTGTTCTTACCGAAGGCAGAATAACCGTCACGACGGAAGTTGAAAGTAGCGTAGTACTTGTTGTTGAACGCATAGTTGGCGCGGAACAGATAACCTACTGCGGTAGTGACAACACGCGTGCGGGAAGGAGTCCAGTTCTCAGCAGCGGAAAGGTTGTACTGCTTGAGGTTCACGGGAACGGAGAAACCGTTGTAACCAACGCTGAGGCCATTGGAATTGGTATACTCACGGGTATAACCGGCCATGGCGTCAACATGGTGTTTGCCGAAGTCTCTGTTGTAGGTGAGGATGTTATCCATATTCCAGGCGCTGTACTGGCTCATGGAAGAAGTACCCTGAACTTTGGCCAGCTTATCCAGGCTGTTGGGGTTGTCCATTTCGGTGGTAACCTCAGTATTGACGAACAGCTCAGGATTATTGAATACATCCGTGTAGGAAGAATTGCGCTGACCCTGGATGGTGAACTTATAGCTCAGACCCTTGATGAAGGGGAAATCAATCTGGGCATAAGCGACACCATTGATGTTGGCGCTCTTGGTGGAACGGTCGGTCCAGAGGTAGGAGTCGCCTGCACCGCTGCCCCAGTAAGGACTGGCAGTCTGGCCGTCAGGAACGCTGTTATACCAGTTCTCGTAACCCGGCTGGATGGCGTGAACGAAGGAGAGCGGGCTCATCCAGATAGCATTCTGGATCTTTGCGGTCTGGCCCCAGCTGTTACCATTGAGGTAATTACCCTTGATGCCAACCTTCAACCAGTTCGTTATGTTGACGTCAATCTTGGCCATGGCGCCGAACTTCTCGTAGTCATCACCCTTGCGGATGCCCTGCTGACGGGTGTAGTCGGCGGATACGTAGTAGTTCACCCACTCAGAGCGGCCACTTACGCTAACATCATATTTCTGGCCTTGGCCCTTGCGGGAAATCTCGTCCAGCCAGTTGGTCCACACACCCTGATTCCATGCTTCCTGCTCACGAGTATTGAGCAATTCGGAAGCGGCGGCATTCAGGCTGGAGTAATCGCTCCACTTTTTGTCCTTGAAGTTGACATCACCGGTGCCTTGCTTGGAATAGAAACGGTTCTTGAGGAACTGCTCCTTGTCGGTGACGAACTTGGGCATACGGGACCAGTCGGAGATGCTGTAGCTGGCGTTGAAGCTCACCTGAGGGGCCTCGCTGGCTGCATTCTTGGTGGTGATGATAATAACACCGTTAGCAGCACGGGAACCGTAGATGGCGGCAGCGGAAGCATCCTTCAGGACGTCAATGCTCTGGATGTCGGCCGTGTTGATGGAGTTGATGGAGCCATAGGAAATGACACCGTCCACGACGAGCAGAGGCTGGTTGACGCTCTGGGCAGAATCGGATACACGACCGCCACTAGGAATGGCGTTCTTACCACGGATGGTCATCGTGGCCGTGTTATCACCGCCTGCGGTGGATGTCGGAGCATAGCTGAAACCGGCTACGCGGCTAGACAACGCTGACAGGGCATTGGGGTTAGGCAGGGTGGCGATGTCCTTGTTGTTGGCGTAATTGAGACTGGCGATGGCGCCGGAGACATCACGCTTACGGGCGGTACCGTAACCCACAACCACTACGTCGTCCAGGAACAGGGTGTCCTCCTCGAGAACGACTTTGATGTTCTTTTGACCACGGACTGCGATTTCCACAGTCTTGTAGCCAATGGAAGAGATGACCAGGGTGGCGCCATCCGCGACGCGGATGCTGAAAATACCATCCAGGTCAGTTGCTACACCGGAGGTCGAGCCCTTGATCAGGACTCCCGCTCCGATCACAGGTTCGCCCTTCTGGTCCACCACCGTACCGGTGACGACATTCTGAGCGAACGCCTGCATACCCATAACCAGGCATGCAAGCGCAACCATAATGAATCGTTTTAGCATAAAGAAACAGTTAATATTAGGGTTAGATGTGTGTATTTTTCGATTCAACATCCAAATATAATAAAATTTTCCTTTTGTTGTGCGTGTTTCTCAGTTTTTTTATAAAATAAGGTGAAAATACTCTTTTGACTTTCGGGATAATATGGCTATTTTTGTCCATGCTCAAAATCTTGAAGGCTTCCGCCGGCTCCGGCAAAACATACAATCTGGCGCGGGAATACATCCGGCTCATCGTGGGGAGTGACCAGCCCGACGCATACCGCCACGTGCTGGCGGTCACCTTTACGAACAAGGCTACGGACGAGATGAAACGCCGCATTCTCAAGGAGTTATACACGCTTTCCACCCAGCCGAAGGAGTCCCCCTATCTGAAAGATTTCGTGCCCGCGGTGCGGCCCGATGTATCGGCCCTCCAGGGTCGAGCGGCGCAGCAGCTTTCGGCTATCCTGAACGACTATTCCGCCTTTGCCGTGAGCACCATCGACCGCTTCTTCCAGCAGACGCTGCGCGCCTTTTCCCGGGAGATAGGCCAGTTCGCTTCCTATCAGGTGCAGGTGGACCGCGAATCGCTTATCAGCGAGAGCGTGGACCGCGTGCTGGACGGCCTTTCGGAGAACGATGCCCCCATGCTGGACTGGCTTACCCGAAGTGCCAAGGAGAGCCTCCGGGAGAAGGGCCGGATCGGCCTGGAAGAGGACCTGCAGAAAATGGCCGCAGACCTTTCCAAGGTGCCGGAAGGGGAGGTCCGGTACGACAAGGAGGCCATGACCCGCCTGCGCGGGCAGTGCGAGCGTATCGTCAAGGAATACCCAGAAAAGCTTAAAGCGGCGGTGAATGCAGTGCTGGAAGCCCTCCACAGTGTGGGCGTAGAGCCCGAAGACACCAGCCGGGGCTTCCTGAAGGCCATCCGCAAAAACCTGGACGGCGTGGAAAAGCCCACCCCTGCTTTCATTAAGAATGCAGAGGATCCGGAGCTTTGGTTCGCCAAGTCCAAGGCCGGTCTGCTCCCCGCCGTTCAGCCCGTCCTGGAGGGGCCTATCAAGGCCTATCTGGCACTTTTCGGCCGGGCATACCAGGAATACAATACAGCCCTTATCCTCAAGGGACAGCTCTACAGCCTGGGCGTGGCCCGGGAACTGAGGGACGCCTTCACGCAGATCCAGCAGGAGAAGAACGTCCTCTCCCTGGACGATTCCAATACCATCCTTCATAAAATTATCGACGGAACCGACACCCCGTTCATCTACGAGAAGATGGGGGTGCGGTACGAGGACTTCCTCCTGGACGAATTCCAGGACACCTCCGACATTCAGTGGGACAACTTCCGCCCGCTGGTGCACGGAAGCGTGGATGCCGGTAATGACTCGCTGGTGGTGGGGGATGTCAAACAGAGCATCTACCGCTGGCGGGGAAGCGACTGGAACCTGCTGGGAAGCCGCCTGCAGCAGGAATTCTGCAAGCCTGAGGTGGAACCGCTGGACGGCAACTACCGCACCTGCCGGGAAATCGTGAATTTCAACAACGACTTCTTCCGCTACGCCGCCGGGCAGCTGGATGCGCTCCTGGGTACGGACAGCATCTCAAAGCTTTATGCCGATGTTAAGCAGGAAGTCCGCTTCAAGGACCCGGCCCCCGGCTCGGTGGAGATCCTCTTCACCGAGGACCAGATGGGGGAAATCCTCAGTACCCTGGACCAGCTGCTGGAAAGGGGAGCGCAGTGGGCCGATGTGGCCATCCTCGTGCGCGGCAACGACGAAGGCGCCCGGATAGCCGCGGAGCTTGTGGCGCACGGCTATCCCGTGGTGTCGGACGATTCCCTGTATGTCAAGACTTCCGTCACGGTGCGCCGGCTGGTGTCTCAACTGTCTCTGGTTGAATCCGTTCCCCGCGAAGGGAAACCCGACGTGGCCGGTTATATGGCGCGTGCCCTGCAGGTGGAGATTCCCGACCGGTACCACTCGCTGGTAGAACTGGCGGAATCCATTCTCCGGGACCTTAGGAAGGCCGACCCCGACCAGTTCAAGGCCGAAGTCCCCTATATCCAGTCCTTCATGGACTACCTCCAGGAATGGACGGCCACCGGCGGCAACAAGCTGGACGCCTTCCTCCGCAACTGGGAGGAGGTCAAGCCCAAGATTTCCTCCCCGGCAGCGGGCAATTCCGTGCGGGTGATGACCATCCACAAGTCCAAGGGCCTGGAATTCCCCTTCGTGATAGTGCCTTTCGCCGAGAAAGTCACTTTGTACAAGGCTCCTACCGCCTGGGCCCGGCCGCAGGTGGCCGGATCGGCCCTGGAAAGCGAGGCCGGCGGGATTTTCCGTGTCCAGCTGGACAAGGCTTCGGCCGATTCCTTCTTCGGGGAAGAGTACGGGAAGGAGCTGGAGATGCAGGCCATCGACAACATCAACGTCCTTTACGTGGCCCTCACCCGTGCGCAATACGGACTCAAGGTAATCGCGGCCCCTCCGCCCGAGAAACTTAGCTGGAAGAACCTCTCCCACTTCCTGTACGATTATGTGAAAACGGATGATTATCAGGTTGGTACGCCCTATGACTTCCACCAGCTCAAGCGCGAGGAAAGCAAGGTGAAGGAGCTGGAGGTGGATTATGTGTCCTACCCGGCAGACAGCGGCAGCCGCCTGCGCTTCAGCCCCGAAGCGGCCGATTATTTCGGGGAAGACGGGCTGACGGGTCCGGAGGCCAGCACCCGCATCCGCGGCACCGTGCTGCATGGCATCCTGCAGTCGGTCACCGTGCCGGAAGACCTTCCCGGAGCCGTGGAGGCGGCCATCCTCACCGGAGACCTCCCGCTGTCCATGAAGGAAGACACCCTGAAACTCCTGGGCGACCGTATCGCTTCCGTGGAGGACCGGGGCTGGTTCTCATCCGGGGTTAAGGTCCGCAGCGAAGCTTCCATCCTCGCCGCCGACGGCCAGGAATTCCGCCCCGACCGCGTGGTCCTGTACCCCGACGGTTCCGTGCAGGTGATTGACTACAAATTCGGCCATCCCGAAGAGAAATACACGTACCAGGTCAGGCGCTACGTAAATCTCTATAAGAAAATGGGTTACAAAAAAGTTGAAGGCTACATCTGGTATTTGGAAGATAATTTGATTATCTTTGTAGGCTAAAGAAATATTCTATATGGAAGCAAGCGAGAATTCTATCAAGCTTTATTACAATACCGAAGTGGAAAAACTGCAGATGCCGGAGTACGGACGCAACGTGCTCAAGATGGTGGAGCAGCTCAAAGATATTCCGGACAAGGCCAAGCGTACGGAGCAGGCCCAGGCCGTGGTCAAGGTCATGGAAAGCCTGAATCCCCAGGTTCACCAGCAGGAGAACTACGCCCAGAAACTCTGGGACCATCTGTTCATCATCGCCGGTTATGACCTGGATGTGGACGCCCCCTATCCCAAGCCCGTTCCGGAAGTGGTGAACAGCAAACCGGACCCTATTCCGCTCGTTACCAAGCCCATCCGCGCCCGCCATTACGGCCGCAACATAGAGAGCATCCTGGACCTCATCGCCTCCGAACCAGAAGGAGAGACCAAGACGGCCATGATCCGCTCCCTGGCCATCTACATGCGGCAGCAGTACCTCATCTGGAACAAGGATACCGTGGCCGACGCCACCATCTTCCAGGACATCGAGCGCCTCTCTGAAGGCCGTGTCAAAGTGCCGGAGGGGATTGAACTTTCCAAGATATCGGCCGATGCCAACTTCAACCGCCCGGGCATGAACCTGAACTTCGGAAGTGGCAAAAGCGGCAAGTTCAACCGCAATTTCAGAGGTAAAAAAGGCAAGAAGTAATGAATCCCGTCAAAAAGTGGTGGAACAGGCAGAGCGAGCGCAGGCAGGCCGGCTATCGCTTTGTGGGCGTTGCCGTCGTACTGGTGCTCGCGGTGCTGGTATCCGTGTCGGTCATCTCCTATGTCTTTACCTGGAAGCCGGACCAGAGCGCTCTGGTTTCCGGAGAGGACATCCACAACGCCGCGGCTTCCGGAGGGCTCTCCATCGGCCATTTCCTGGTGACGCAAAGCTTCGGCCTGGCGTCCTTCTGCATAGTGGTCTTCCTGCTGGGATGGGCCGTCAGACTGGTCTGGAGCGCATCGCGCATCCGTCTGGGCCGGTGGTTCTTCGGCCTGCTCACCTTTACTTTCCTTCTTTCCTGGATCCTGTCCCTGATCGATGTCTTTACGCCCTGGGAATACCTCTTCGGTGGGGGAATGGGCGGCCGTGCCGGCGCCGCGCTGGTAGGCCTGGCCGTTTCCAAGGTGGGCGAGCTGGTGACGGGAGTCATCCTGCTGGTCCTGCTCTTTTTCTGGTGCTTCTGCATGAGCCGCCGCTTCTCCGACTGGCTCATGGGCAAGAAGCCTGAAGTGGTGGAGCCGGATCCTGCGGATGAATTGCCCGTAGAGACGACGGACACCCTTCCGGTAGATGAACTGGCAGGTCCCGTTGGCCATGACGGGGAGGAGCAGGAAGTGCCAGTCATCGAGCCCGAGCCCGAACCGGTCCCCGCCTTCGTGACTTCCCCCACGCATACAGGGGAGATTCACGGTCAAAACGGAAATGAGGAAGAGCCCGGCATCAATATCGTCAAGGACGACACCCTGGAGCAGCAAGTGAAGGAACCTCTCAAGCCCATCGACAACCGTCTGGATCCGCCGGATGGCCTTCCCAAATACAAGACTCCCGCGCTCGGCATCCTGGGAGATTACGCCAACGCCCGCCACGAGGTTTCGCAGGACGAACTGGTTCGCAACAACACCAAGATCCGCAACACTCTGGCCAATTACCGCATCCAGGTAAGGGATGTGACGGCCATCGTGGGCCCCACCGTTACGTTGTATAAAGTGTATCCGGCCCCGGGTGTCAAGATTGCCGCCATCAAACAGCTGCAGGAAGACATCGGCATCAGCCTGGGAGCGCGCGGCGTGCGTATCACCACCCTGTCGGATTCCGTAGGCATCGAGGTGGCCAACGACGTGGCTTCCATCGTGCCCCTCAAGTCCCTCCTGAACGACGACGCATTCCGGGAGAGCAAGGCCGAACTGCCCGTGGCCATCGGCTACACCATCTCCCAGCAGGTGAAGGTGTTCGACCTGGCCGATGCTCCGCACCTGCTGGTGGCCGGCGCTACCAAGCAGGGTAAGTCCGTGGGCCTGAATGTGATAGTGGCCTCCCTGCTGTATTCGAAGCATCCTTCGGAGCTCAAATTTGTGTTTATCGACCCCAAGATGGTGGAATTCTCGGCCTATGGAAAGCTGCTGCACCATTACCTGGCCGTGCTGCCCTGCGGGTCGGCGGAGGAAGAGAAAGAGCGCGCCATCATCAAGAACGCCAAGGACGCCGCCGCCGTGCTGCAGTCCCTGTGCGTGGAGATGGACGCCCGCTACGAACTCCTGTCCAAGGCCCTTGTGAACAACATCAAACTATACAACGCCAAATACAAGGAGCACCACCTGAGGGCCGATGAAGGCCATCACTTCCTGCCCTATATAGTAGTGGTGATAGATGAGTATGCCGACCTCACCATGTCCGTGGGAGCCGGTCCGGAGTCCAAGGCCCTGGCGCGTTCCATCACCACGTCCGTCATCCGCCTGGCCCAGAAGGGCCGTGCGGCGGGCCTGCACGTGATCCTGGCCACCCAGCGCCCCACCGTGGATGTAATCACCGGCCTTATCAAGGCTAACTTCCCCATGCGCATCGCTTTCCGTGTCACTTCCCGCATCGACTCTTCCACCATCCTGGACCAGCCGGGCGCCGACAAACTCATCGGTCGGGGAGACATGCTCCTGTACAGCGGCGTGGAGATGGAGCGCGTGCAGTGCGCCTTCATCGGCAACGACGAAATCTCCGACCTTACCAAGGCCGTGGGAGACCAGATAGGCTATCAGAAGAGCTACAATACCCCTTATTACCTGCCCGAACCCGCTCCTACCGAGGGAGAGGAAGGTACCGGTGGAATGGTGGATATGAAGACCCTGGACGAGCGTTTCGAAGAAGCCGCCCGTACCGTGGTACTGAACCAGAGGGGCTCTACCTCCGACTTGCAGCGCAAGCTTGGCATGGGATATGCAAAGGCAGGAAGGGTGATGGACCAGCTGGAAGCCGCCGGCATCGTGGGCCCGCAGAACGGGGCCAAGCCGCGCGAAGTTCTGGTGAAGGACCTCGCCGAACTGGACGAAATCCTGCAGCATTTCATGAACCAATGAAGCGTGTATTAAGCATACTGTTCCTTGTGACCCTGGCCCTGGGAGCCCGTGCCCAGGGAAATATTCCCCTTCTGGACAAAGTGGAGGGGCACAGGGTCCGCTTCCATTACACCTACAGCCTTTCCCAGAAAGGGTCGGCGTTTACCCCTGTCACGGACGGAGACGTCACCGTGGAGGGAAATGCCTACATCCTGCAGGGGCTGGGCATGGAAGTAATCAGCGACGGCACCACCCGCTGGACGCTGGACCGCGACGCCAGGGAGGCCCTGGTGGAGAAAGTGCAGAAAGAGGACCTCTTCACCAACCCGGCCCTCTTCATCGCCTCCTACAAGAACTACCTGGACCGGATCAAGGTGAATGCCTCGGGTTCCGATTCCCTGGATGTGACCTTGACCCTGGACGATGAAACCAAGGCCCGTTTTGTCTTGAAAGACATCGTCTTTGGGGCCAGAAAAGGAAAAAGCGACTTCTCCGTGACGGAGAAATCGCTTCCCGATTATCTGATAACGGATTTGCGTTAGTCTTTTACGCAGCGTACGCTCAGGGCCAGGGTCTGTTTGTCACCCTGGCTTGTTTTTACGTCCGAATCCTCTTCGAAAATGGAGCGGAACACGCCGCGGTCTTCATACTCGTCGCTGGTCCAGAAGCAGGCGAACTTCTTGAATCCTTTCTCGGGACCGTCTTCGTAAGTCATGTCCCGGTAGCCCACCGGAAGGGCGCAGAACAGGGTGCTGTTGGTAATCTTGACCTGCGGCCAGTAGCTCCACATGGTCTTCTCCACGAAGGCAGCGTCCACCATGAGGTCCCCGGAGTTGCTGCCCAGGCACTCGTCGAACTCGGCGCCGGAGGGAAGGTGCCAGCCTTCGGGGCAGGCCTCCTGGGCTTCGGTCCAGGAATAGTATTTGCCGAAGACGGAGGTCAGGATTTCGGAATTCTGGTAGTCGGTTCCGGATTCGGTTCCGTAGAGGTTGTTGGCCATCCAGGTCTTGCCTCCGCGCTCGAAGGTGTAGAACTTGTTACCGCCGATTTCCACGAAGGGCAGCTCGGGAATGCCGGTGATGGCGGTCTTCGGATTCACGGCAGTAAAGGAAATAGAGGCCGATGCGTTGTAATACTCGTCTCCGCCGTAAGCGTAGCAGTAAACCGTATAGTCGCCTGCTTCCTCTACATTGACTACGTAGGTGGGATTGTAAGCCTTGACGTCGGTGGTAACGGTGTCGCGTGCGCTGGAACCTGAACCGTAATTGAGGACGTAGTAGATGCCGATTTTCTCAGGCAGGGAGTAGGAATCGTCCGAGACGGTGAGATTGGAAACATCGGCCAGGACATTCACGGTTGTATTCTCTCCCATGAAAGTGTCGTAGTCGCTTATGATTTCAAGGCCGGTGATGGAGGGCTTGGTGGTGTCGTCGTCTTTCTTTTTGCAGCTGAGGGCCGTCAGAGCGGCCAGCAAGAATATGGCGTAGAGGATGCTTTTTTTCATCTTTTTTCTTTCAATTCGGCAAATATCGCTATTTTTTTGTAAATTTGCGCAAAAATCTTGCCAAGATATACCCAAGTATGAAAAAGCTTTTGTTCATATCAGCCCTTCTGGTGCTCCTGCTGTCCTCTTGCGGGGGACCGAAGGACGAATATGTACAGATTAGCGGATATGCGCAGGGCAACAGTTATACCGTGAAAATGAACATGAAAGGCGTCCCCGTTCCGGTGGAAACCGTGCGGGACAGTATCGACGCCCTCATCGTCCAGATTGACACTACTCTTTCCGGTTACAACAAAAAGTCCCTGCTTTCCCGCTTCAATGCCGGCGAAAAAATCCCTTCCACCCAGATGTTCCTGGATATGTACCGCGTTGCGTACCGTCTGTGGGAGCGTTCCGGCGGCGCCCTGGATTTCGGGGCCGCGGCCCTTTACGATGCCTGGGGCTTCGGTTTCCGCAACAGCTCCTTCCCTACGGACGAAGAGATTGCCGAGCTCATGAAGAAGTGTGGCATGGGTCACCTTCCGGCAGAACTTCCGGTCGTGGACGGTTATATCGATCCTGCCTCCATGGGTAATCCCCAGCTCAATTACAACGCCATCGCCCAGGGCTACAGTTGCGACATCATTGCCAAATACCTGTATAGCCTGGGAGTGAAGGATATGCTCATCGACATCGGAGAAATCTGGTGCGACGGCCTCAATCCCAACGGCCAGCCCTGGTCCGTGGGCGTGGACCGTCCCGTGGACCGCACGGATGCCCAGGATTCCGATGAAGGCCTCAGCGGCGTCTGGAGTTCGGAAGGCAAGCCCGCCGGCATAGTGACTTCCGGCAATTACCGCAAGTTCTACATCCGCGATGGCCGTAAATATGCCCACACCATCAACCCGCGTACCGGCTACCCGGTAGAGCACAACCTCCTCAGCGCTACGGTGGTATCTTCGGCCAATGCCGCTGAATCCGACGCTATCGCCACCTGGTGCATGGTCACCGGCCTGCACGGGGCTCAGGTGCTCATCCTGGGAGACCCCGACCTTGAAGGCTACCTAATCTACACGGACGACCAGGGCAACATGAAGGAATGGGTATCTCCGGGTTTCGCCCTGAAGAAATAGTTTTTATCCTGAATAACTGAAAGACTGGTTTCCGCCAGTCTTTTTTTGTGCTATCTTAGATTTTTTATAACTTTGATGGGATGAAACCACTATTCCACTCTTTTTCCGAAAGGCTTACCCGTAGCATCGTGCTGGTGATGCTGGTTACCATGACCATCACCTCGGGTCTTCTCTTTGTGTTTTCTTCCAGGGGAACCTTCTCCATGATGAAGGATCACTACCAGGATATCCTGAACATTACCAACGAGCAGCTGGAGGGTATGCTGAACCTGGTGGAGACTTCCACCGTGAACAATGTGGATGAGATTGAACAGTATCTGGATACCCCGGATTCTCTCTTCGAGGTGCTGGCCAGTGAGCTCAGCCTTAACCCGCATATCGTTGGGGCTGCCATTGCCTTTTTGCCGGATTATTACCCCGAGAAGGGCTTGTGGTTCGAGCCCTATGCTTCCCAGAGAGCCGATGGAAGAATTGAGACCAGCCAGATAGGATCGGCCTCCCACGATTATTTCCAAGCCGAGTGGTTTATCAAGGGCCTGGAGGATGGTGACGGTTACTGGTCGGAACCCTACTACGACGATATGGGTGCCAAAGAGATCCTGTGTTCCTATGTCCTGCCCGTCCGGGAGAACCATGACGGAAGAGTGGTGGGTGTCTTTTGTGCCGATATGTCATTA
>Ga0310690_10003694_pt1 | contig 22653 bp, 15 predicted proteins | sample AusTroGonzalo_MG_2_FD_207661 | JGI IMG/M metagenome (GOLD analysis project Ga0310690, IMG submission 207661) | Bovine rumen microbial communities from tropical cattle in Woodstock, Queensland, Australia - Gonzalo_04 (v2) (version 2) | ecosystem: Host-associated > Mammals > Digestive system >... | reverse complement strand
GCAAAAGTGCAAGCATTGGTTGAGCAATGGCTCCAGGGTAAAGACTACTTTCTGACGGATCTCACCGTCACGCCCGATGACTGTATCACAGTGGAAATCGACCAGGCCGAAGGGGTGTGGATCGAGGACTGCGTGCAGTTGTCCCGCTTCATCGAGGATCATCTCTCGCGCGACGAGGAGGATTACGAGCTGGAGGTGGGCAGCGCCGGGCTGGGTCAACCCTTCAAGGTGCTGCGCCAATGGCAGAACCACGTGGGCAAGCAGGTGGAAGTCATCACCGCCGACGGCCGCAAGCTGAAAGGCACGCTGCAGGCTGCCGATGCTGACCACATCATCCTTGCCGTGCGCCAGAAGGTGCAGGTGGAGGGCAAGAAGCGCCCCGTCATGCAGGATGTGGACGTGAACCTGGCGATGAGCGAGGTGAAGAGCGGACGCTATCTATTAGATTTTAAATAAAGACCCACCCCCGACCCCTCCCGTTAGGGAGGGGAGAGGGTAGATGGTATTCAATAAAAAGATAGAAATAACATTAATCATATTAAAGAATGACCCTATAATCCTCACCAAGCGCTAGCCGCTCCCCTCCCTAACGGGAGGGGTTGGGGGGTGGGTCTTATACTCATGGCAAAGAAACAAAACAATGCACTCATCGACACTTTCGCTGAGTTCAAGGAAACAAAGAACATCGACCGCGCCACACTCGTGAGCGTGCTTGAAGAGAGCTTCCGCAACGTCATCGCCAAGATGAAGGGTACGGATGAGAACTATGACGTCATCGTGAACCCTGACAAGGGAGACTTCGAAATCTACTGCAACCGCACGGTGGTGCCCGATGACGAGGTAACCGACCCCAATATGCAGATCTCGCTGAGCGAGGCCCGTCAGATTGCCGACGACTACGAGGTAGGCGAGGATGTGTCTGAGCCTGTCGATTTCTCCAAGTTCGGTCGCCGCGCTATCCTGACGCTGCGTCAGACACTGGCATCCCGCATTCTGGAACTGGAGCACGATGCCCTCTACAACAAGTATAAAGACATGGTGGGCGAGATTATCTCCGCCGAAGTCTATCAGGTGTGGCACAAGGAGATTCTGTTGCTCGACGAGGAGGGCAACGAGCTGTTACTGCCGAAGAACGAGCAGATTCCGGGCGACTTCTTCCGCAAGGGCGAACCCGCTCGCGCCGTGGTGGCCCGCGTAGATAACAGCACCGGCAACCCCAAGATTATCCTGTCGCGCACCAGCCCCGTGTTCCTGCAGCGCCTGTTAGAGGCCGAGGTGCCCGAGATTGCCGAAGGCATCATCGCCATCCGCAAGATTGCCCGCGTGCCGGGCGAGCGCGCCAAGATTGCTGTGGAGAGCTTCGACGACCGTGTAGATCCCGTAGGAGCCTGCGTGGGTGTTCGCGGTAGCCGCGTGCATGGCATCGTGCGTGAACTGAAAGGTGAGAACCTCGACGTCATCCAGTGGACCAGTAACCCGCAACTGCTCATTGCCCGCGCTCTCGGTCCCGCCGAGATCAACAGCATCAACCTTGACCAGGAGAGTAAGCACTGCGAGGTCTATCTTGATCCCGATCAGGTCAGCCTCGCCATTGGTAAGGGCGGTTTGAACATCCGTCTGGCCTCGATGCTCACCGATACCGTCATTGATGTATATCGTGAGGTGCAGGGAAGCGAAGAGGAGGAATTGGAGGATGACATCTACCTCGACGATTTCAAGGACGAGATTGACGAGTGGGTCATCGAAGAGTTGAAGAAGAACGGCTGGACAACAGCACGTTCCGTGCTTGAAGCTCCCCGTGAGATGCTTATCAAGAACGCTGACCTCGAAGAGGAGACCGTTGACGAAGTCCTCAATATCCTTCGTCAGGAGTTCCAGGATGAGGAGGAAGGCAACGGAGCTACAGAGAATTGAAAGATTGGTCGATCTTTCAATCTTTCAATTTTTCAATCTTTCAATTTCAAACGCTTATGCCTATCAGAATCAATAAAGTTACAAAAGAGTTCAGCGTAGGATTGCAGACGCTCGTTGACCTCCTTAACAAGAAAGGCTTCACGGATGTGGAGGCCAACCCGAATGCGACCATTACCGATGAGCAGTATGCTGTCGTGCAGGCTGAATTCAACAAAGAAAAGAATAAGGGGTTGCGTATTCCCACCCCTCAGCCGGTAGTTCGCAAGACCAAGGAGAAGAAGGAGACCATCGTACTTACTGAGGATGGCGAGGCTCTGCCGCTGACAGAAGTGAAGAAACCCAAGCTTGTGGGCCGCATTGATCTTGACAGCAAGGGCAATCCCACTCAGGCTGCTAAATCAGAGGCGAAGAAAGAAAAAACTGTCGAGAAGCCAGCAGAGAAAGCTGCTGTGGAGGCTCCGAAGCCCTTGGCTGAAACACCGTACGAGGCAGAAGCCCCCGCAGAGGGCGCACAGTCCGCAGCCCCCTCTCTCGATGTCGTTGAGAATGCTGCCGAGGATGCGGCTCTTGTTTCCTCTGCCAAAAAGAAAAAGGGCGTGGAGCTGGAAGAGGTCGATGGCGTCTATCGTGTCAAAGGCCCTGTAGAGCCCCCTCTCACCTTGAATATCAAGGGTCACATCGACCTCGACTCCCTTAACCAAAGCACACGCCCGGCGCGCAGCAAGAAGCGCAAGAAGGGTAGTGAAGGCAAAAAGAAGGGAGAGCGCGTGGACATCACGGCAGAGGCAGCTAAGCAGAGCCAGCAGGGCAACAGCCAGCAGTCCAAGAAGAACAAAGGCGGCAATCAGCAGGCTCAGCAAAACCAGCAAAATCAGGGCGGCAAGAAAAATAAGCGCAAGAACCAGTCCAAACAACCGGAACCCATACTCATCGTTGAACAGAGCGAGGAAGAGGTAGCCAAGCAGGTTCGCGAGACGCTGGCCCGCCTGACAGCCGGTAAGAACGCCTCCTTCGGCAAGGGCGCCAAGTACCGCCGCGAGAAGCGCGAGAACATCCGCGCCGGCATGGAGGCCGAGATGGAAGAGCTGGAGAAGGAGTCAAAGATCCTGAAACTCACCGAGTTCGTGACCGCCAACGAGCTGGCATCGATGATGAACGTGCCTGTCACACAGGTCATCGGCACCTGCATGAGCCTCGGCGTCATGGTCAGCATCAACCAGCGCATGGACAAGGAGACCATCGACCTCGTGGCCGACGAGTTCGGATTCCAGACAGAATACGTCAGCGCCGACGTGAGCGAAGCCGTGCAGGAGGAGGCCGATGATGAGGCCGATCTCGTGCCACGCGCTCCGATTGTCACCGTCATGGGTCACGTCGATCACGGTAAGACATCGCTCCTCGACTACATCCGCAAGACCAACGTCATCGCCGGTGAGGCCGGCGGCATCACGCAGCACATCGGTGCCTACAACGTGAAGCTCGACGACGGTCGCCACATCACCTTCCTCGACACCCCCGGTCACGAGGCCTTCACCGCTATGCGTGCCCGTGGTGCCCAGGTGACGGATATCGCCATCATCATCATCGCTGCCGATGACGATATCATGCCGCAGACGAAGGAAGCCATCAACCACGCTGTGGCTGCTGGCGTGCCCATCGTCTTCGCCATTAATAAGATTGACAAGCCTGCCGCCAACCCCGAGAAGATCAAAGAACATCTGGCACAGATGAACTTCCTCGTGGAGGATTGGGGTGGCAAGTATCAGAGCCAAGATATCAGCGCCAAGAAGGGCATCGGTGTGCCCGAGCTGATGGAGAAGGTGCTGCTGGAAGCTGAGATGCTCGACCTGAAGGCCAATCCCAACCGCAAGGCTACGGGTTCCATCATCGAGTCATCGCTGGACAAGGGCCGCGGCTATGTTGCCACGCTCCTCTGCTCCAACGGTACGCTGCGGATGGGCGACATCCTGCTCGCTGGCACCAACTACGGCCGCATCAAGGCCATGTTCAACGAGCGCGGACAGCGCATCAAGGAGATCGGTCCGGCACAGGCTGCCACCGTCCTTGGCTTGAACGGTGCTCCGCAGGCCGGCGACACCTTCCACGTGATGGACAGTGACCAGGAAGCCCGTGAGATTGCCAGCAAGCGCGAGCAGCTGCAGCGCGAGCAGGGTATCCGCACACAGCACCACCTGACGCTCGACGAGATCGGTCGCCGCATCGAACAGGGCGGCTTCCAGGAGCTCAACGTCATCGTCAAGGGCGACGTGGACGGCTCCATCGAGGCCCTCAGCGACTCGCTCATCAAGCTCTCTACAGAGAAGATTGCCGTCAACGTCATCCACAAGGCCGTGGGTCAGATCTCCGAGAACGATGTCTCGCTGGCTGCTGCCTCCGACGCCATCATCGTGGCCTTCCAGGTACGTCCCTCCGCACAGGCTCGCAAGGCTGCCGAGCAGCAGGGCGTAGAAATCCGCACCTACAGCATCATCTATGATGCCATCGAAGAGGTGAAGGAAGCCATGGAGGGTATGCTGGCACCCGAACTCAAGGAAGAGATCACGGCACAACTCGAAGTGCGCCAGGTGTTCCATATCTCCAAGGTGGGAACGGTGGCCGGTGCTTACGTCATTGACGGCAAGGTCAGCCGCACCAACAAAGCCCGCATCATCCGCGACGGTATCGTCATCCACACAGGCCAGATCGACGCCCTCAAGCGCTTCAAGGATGATGTCAAGGAAGTCTCCACCAACTTCGAGTGCGGTATCTCGCTCGTCAACTACAGCGACATCCGCGAGGGTGATACCATTGAGACATTCCAGGAGATTGAGGTCAAGGCGAAGCTGTAATGAACGGCTTTGACATCGTCTTCCTCCTCGTGCTTCTCATGGGCGCTTGGAAAGGGTGGAGCAACGGCCTGCTAAAGGAAGTGCTCGGACTCATCGGTGTCTTCGTGGGACTCTATGTAGCTCGCCTGCTCTATGAGCAGGTGGGCGAACATTTAGCCCCACATCTGGGAACAGCCCCTGCCGTGGCCAACATCATCGCCTTTGCTCTCCTATGGATGGGCGTGCCCATCCTCCTGAGCATCCTCGGCTCGCTGCTCACGAGATTCCTGAAATTGGTGGGACTCAATGGCATCAACCGCATCGGCGGCACTCTCGTCAGCCTCGTGAAGTATGTCCTTCTCCTTGGTGTCCTCTGCAATGTCCTCTCCATCACACACCTGGTGACAGAGGAGATGCAACAGACCTCTAGATTCTTTCATCCCTTGAAACAAACGACCAGCCTTGCCTTTGACCTGGCCAAGAGCCAGTGGCAAAAAGCATGTCAAGAAAAAGATTCACCAACCGATGAGTTCTGAACCTATCCAGCCTTCCAACGCTTTTGTCCACTCAGTGGTGGAGAAGACCTATGAGTACGGCTTCACGACAGATGTGGAGACGGAGGTCATCGAGCGCGGACTGACGGAGGATACCGTGCGTCTGATATCTGCGAAGAAAGGGGAGCCGGAGTGGCTGCTGGAGTTCCGCTTGAAAGCCTTCCGCTACTGGCAGACACAGCCGCAGCCCACATGGGGACACCTGCAGATGCCCGACATCGACTATCAGGCCATCTCCTACTATGCCGACCCGACAAAGAAAAAAGCCTCCCCTAAGGGGGGAGGTGCGGAGGGGGCTATCGACCCAGAACTGATGAAGACGTTCGACAAGCTCGGTATTCCTCTTGAAGAGCGTCTGGCGTTAAGCGGTACGGCGGTGGATGCCGTCATGGACTCTGTAAGCGTGAAGACTACTTTCCGTGAGAAGCTGGCAGAGCAGGGTATTATCTTCTGCAGCATCAGCGAGGCTGTGCGCGAGCATCCAGATTTGGTGCGAAAGTACCTCGGTTCTGTCGTTCCCTATCGCGATAATTTCTTTGCTGCCTTGAATAGCGCTGTCTTCTCCGACGGTTCCTTCGTATATATTCCCAAGGGTGTCCGCTGCCCCATGGAGCTCAGTACCTATTTCCGTATCAATGCCCAGGGAACGGGACAGTTCGAGCGCACGCTCATCGTTTGCGATGAGGATGCCTATGTCAGCTATCTCGAAGGCTGCACGGCACCCATGCGCGACGAGAACCAGTTGCACGCGGCTATCGTGGAGATTGTCGTAGAGAATCGCGCAGAGGTGAAATACTCGACCGTGCAGAACTGGTACCCCGGTGACAAAGATGGAAAAGGAGGTGTACTGAATCTTGTGACGAAGCGTGGCCTGTTGCGGGGTGAGAATAGTAAGCTCTCATGGACGCAGGTTGAAACAGGCTCTGCCATCACGTGGAAATATCCCTCGTGTGTCCTTGCCGGCGCAGGCTCGCAGGCCGAGTTCTACAGCGTAGCTGTCACCAATAACTACCAGCAGGCCGACACTGGTACAAAGATGATCCATCTGGCACCGCGCACCAGCTCTACGATTATCTCAAAGGGTATCAGTGCAGGGCGCTCACAGAATTCGTATCGTGGTCTTGTGCGCGTAGCCCCGAAGGCTGAAGGAGCCCGCAACTATTCCAGCTGTGACAGCCTCTTGCTCAGTAGTACTTGCGGGGCACACACCTTCCCCTATATGGACATCCAGAATCCGTCGGCCATCGTGGAGCATGAAGCTACCACGTCCAAGATTTCCGAGGATCAGCTCTTCTACTGCCAGCAACGTGGTATCCCGCAAGAAGATGCCGTGGGACTTATTGTCAACGGCTATGCCAAGGATGTGCTGAACAAGCTGCCCATGGAGTTTGCCGTTGAGGCTCAAAAGCTCTTGGCTGTCTCCCTCGAGAATACGGTCGGTTGAGTTTTTCTATCAAATAAAAGCAGAAGCTTCCGATTATTCGGAAGCTTCTGTTGTTTCGGGATCCATGACCACGCGGATGCGGTTGCCGTTCCGTAGGATGGTTTGAGCCATCTGTTGGATGTCGGCAGATGTGATGGCGTTGATGACAGCCTCGTAGTCCTTGGATGAGTCGTAGTCACGGCGCATGATGGTGCTGATGCGTCCCATCCAATAGCCGTTTTCACGCTGGTTCTGTGTGAAGGTCTTGAGCATATACTCCTTGGCCTTGCTGATGCTCTCCTCACTGGCTCCGTTAGCTGCGATATCCTCCATCACATCCTGCACTATCTGCAGGCAGGTGTCGGTCATCTCGGGTTTCACGGGGAAACCAGCCTGCAGAATGTAGTAGGTCTTATCATCGGCACCGCGCGTGATGTCGCCGTTGGCACTGGTGGTGTAAGCGGCACCAAGCTCTTCACGAATCTTCTTGAGATAAATCTCATCCAAGCAAGTGCCGAGGATCTCCATGAGGGCTTCGTTCTTCACGGTAAGCTCAATGGGTCCCTGCCATACGCTGACGAGGACACTCTGAGGTGTCTCCATCTTTTTCGTGTAGCGATTCAAGACATCGCCATTGGCGAAGCGTACGCCAGTATCAACAGCCTTGTCTTGGCGTTTTACGGTGGGTAGTGTGGCGAGGTACTTAGTGGCGAGGTCACGAATCTGTGCCTCATCGATGTTACCAATAAAGAGGAAGGTGAAATCGCTGGCATCAGCGAAACGGTCCTTCCACATCTCGAGGATGCGGTCGTAGTTAATTTGATCCACCTCGGCTTCGGTCATCGGGGTGACACGGGGATGGTGGTTAAAGATGCTTGCCTGAACGCTGTCGCTGAGGCTGGCCATAGGATTGAGGCTCTTGTTGCGGAGGCTTTCGCGGAGGCTGGAGAGGTAGGAGGCAACGGCATCTTCGTCCTTCTCGCGCGGTTGGAAGGTCATGTAGATGAGTTCGAAGAGCGTCTGTATGTCTTTTTTAGATGAGAAGCCCGAGAAGCTTTCTTCGCGGTCACCTACATAGGCAGAGCTCCTGACATTCTTGCCAGCCAGAGCCTTCTGCAATTCTGTCGTCGTGAAACCACCCATCTTGGAGTGTCCCATGACATTGCTAAAGGCATCGAGGTTGATGCGTTCGCTATCGGGGTAGCGGCCCATACCACCTTCACTCCAAGCCATCATACGGATTTCATCGTCCTTGTAATCGGTGGCCTTCATCACCACTTTGACACCGTTGCTGAGGGTTAGGATTTTGGAGTCGCAGGGACCCGCGCCTTCTTTCTTCACCTTACCAGGTTTCGGCAGGTCGCTGAGGAGCGGACCGGTCTTCACGTTATCGACCCACGCAGTGAGCTCCTGCTGTTGGGCCGCGTGGATGGCATCGAGAAGCTGTTGCTCGGCAGGGATAATGAGATCTTCCTTCTCGGGGTTGATGGCGAGTACAACGAGGTTGGTGTCGGTGCGGCTGACGAGTTCCTGGAAGGTCATGTTATAGGCTTCAGCGGGAATCTGGGGCAGCATCTGCTTCATGAGCTGGTATTCCACTTCGATGCCGGGGATGGCTTCGTTGTTAAGGAACGAACGATAGTACTCGCGGGCATAAGCGATGGACTTTTGCTTGTCACGGTTATTGAACTGCTGTTCCATACTGCTGATAGTATTGAGCACGGCACGGTCTATCTCACCCTTGGTAAATCCAAACTGGTCGGCACGATAGACCTCTGCCATGACAGCCTGCACAGCTTCTTCCACACGGCCTTCCTTGGGCGAGATATTTACGTTGAAGGCTCCTGTGACTTTGCTGGACAGCAGGAAAGAGCCATCATAGATACTGGCCCCTTTGAACGGACATTCGGGTTTCAGGGCGAGCTCTTGGAGACGTTGGTTGAGGATGTGGCAGGTGAGGTTCTTGATGGCCTCTGAGATATAGACACCCAGTGTGTTGCGGATGCTGTCGGGCACTGCTTCGTGCTTGAGGGAGATCATTACCAACTGCGATGTCACCTCGGGATCTTTGTCGCTCACGACGACAGCTTCATTGTTGTCGGGCACACTATAGTACTCGCGCTTGGCTACGGGCTGTTGCACGGTAATGGGGCTGAAGAGCTTCTGGATTTTACCTTCGATGGCATCGACATCCACGTCACCCACAACGATGATACCCTGCAGGTCGGGGCGATACCATTTATGGTAGTAGGCGCGCAAGGTGTCATGGGGGAAGTTATCCACCACCTCCATCAGGCCGATGGGGTAGCGACGGCCATAGCGGCTGTCGGACATTAGCTTCTCGAGGTGACGCACGAGGATGCGTGTTGTGCCGCTGTTGCGCATACGCCATTCCTGATGAATCACGCCACGCTCTTTGTCAATCTCCTTGCCGTCGAGGGTCAGGCTGTTGCTCCAGTCGTGTAGGATAAGCAGGCAGGAGTCAATGGCTCCCTCGCGCGCAGGCACATTATCTATATTATATACTGTTTCCTCCACACTGGTGTAAGCGTTGAGCTGTGCGCCGAACTTCACACCGATGCTCTCGAGGTAGTTCACGATGGAGCTGTCGGGGAAGTGAGTGGTGCCGTTGAAGCACATGTGCTCCAGGAAATGGGCGAGGCCACGCTGGCTCTCTTCCTCTTGGATGGAGCCCACTTTTTGTGCGATGTAGAAGAAGGCCTGGTCTTTAGGTTCTTCATTGTGGCGAATGTAGTAGGTCAGTCCGTTGTCCAGGTGACCGATACGGACTTTGGGATCTACGGGCAGCGGTTGCATCATGGCTTCCATGCCTTGTGCCCACGTTGTGGCTGTTGTGGCAAGCAGTGCCAGGGACAGCAGAATTTTCTTCAGTTTCATGTGAATGGTATATTATTGATTTCTAATTTCATTGAGTGGATGCATCACGAAGTCGCGTTCATGCATGAGAGGATGAGGTATCTTGAGGTCGGGCTCGTTGATGTGCTGGTCACCATAGAGCAAGATGTCGATGTCAATGGGGCGGTCGGTGTAGTGGGGAACCGATGCTGATGCATCGGTCACAGCGGCAGAGGATATGCTTTTCTCTTTTCGGCCCAGGTTGCGCTCGATTTCTTGTGTGGTGGTTAGGAGTTCACGCGGCGTGAGGTTGGTTTGAAACCATGCCACGGCATTGAGGAAGGGGTGGTCGGAGGCGAAACCCCAGGGCTCCGTTTCTATGAATGACGAACACCGTACGAGTCGTCCCACATGCTGCACCAGCTGCTCGATGGCGGCGAGGAGTAGGGTATGGCGGTCGCCGAGGTTGCTGCCTAAGCCCAGGTAAACGTCAGTCATTGAGGATGAGCATGGCATCTCCATAAGTGCCAAAGCGATAGCGATGGTCGCGGACGGCTTCCTTATAAGCTTTCATGACGAGATCGTAGTCGCCAAAGGCACAGGCTATCATCAACAGCGTGGAGTAGGGCATATAGAAGTTAGCCACCATGGCCGTAGCGATGCTGAAGTTATAGGGCGGATAGATGAACTTATTAGTCCAGCCGTCGAACTCTTTCAGATGCAGGTCAGCGCCTACGGCAGTCTCCAAGGCACGCTGTACTGTGGTGCCCACGGCACAGATCTTGTGCCCGGAGTCCTTAGCCTTATTCACGATGCGGCAGGCCTCGGCACCCACATGCATTTCCTCGCTCTCCATCTTATGTTTGGAGAGGTCCTCAACATCAATCTCGCGGAAGTTGCCGAGGCCGCAGTGTAGGGTGAGGTAGGCCATCTCAATACCTTTGAGTTCCATGCGCTTGAGCAGGTTCTTGGAGAAGTGCAGGCCAGAGACGGGGGCTGTGACGGCGCCTTCGTTCTTGGCAAAGACACATTGGAAGTCCTCGATATCTTCAGGGCGCGCAGGGCGGGTAATCATCTGACGGGGCAGGGGAGCCTCGCCCAAGGCATAGAGGGCCTCCTTGAACTCCTCGTGAGGACCGTCGTAGAGGAAGCGCAGTGTGCGGCCACGGCTAGTGGTGTTGTCGATGACTTCAGCCACCATGCTCTCATCCTCGCCGAAGTAGAGTTTATTTCCGATACGTATTTTACGAGCAGGCTCTACAAGGACATCCCACAGACGCAGGTCCTCGTTGAGTTCACGTAGGAGGAAGACTTCTATCTTGGCACCCGTTTTTTCCTTGTTACCCTCCAGACGTGCAGGGAACACCTTGGTGTCATTGAAAACGAAGGCATCTTGATCGTCGAAGTAATCAATAATGTCATAGAAATGGTCTCGATGCTCGATGACACCACTCTTGGTGTGCAGCACCATCAGACGGCATTCATCACGGAATGGAGTGGGTTCCTGTGCAATACGATCTGTGTCGAGCTTGAACTTAAATTGGGATAATTTCATATCGTAGATAGTTGATTTTGTACGGTTTCCATCGTTATGCAGTCCTCTACGCGGACGTCGCCGATGCGTGTGCGACGCAGGGCTGTCAGGTGAGCACCACTATTAAGCGCTTGCCCGATGTCGCGGGCTAGAGCGCGGATGTAGGTACCTTTGGAACAGACCACTCTGATGGTGATGGAAGGATATCCTTCAGGGGAATCCTCCGGAACTGCAGGGGAGGTAAGAAAAGCCTTGTTTCGCATCGCGGTGCGCGGGATTATTGTGTGGCTTTCGTGGGCCACAGGCCCAGCAAGGGTCAGACAACAATCTACTAGCTCAATCTCATCAATGACCAAGACCTTGGGTTTCAACTCCACTTCTTTTTCTTTTCGTGCGAGGTCGTAGGCACGCTTGCCGTCAACCTTCACGGCAGAGTAGGAGGGTGGAATCTGTTCGATACGCCCGAGGAAGTGCTTCAGTGCCTCTTCCACCAGTTCACGGGTGATGTGCTCGGTGGGGTAGTAGGCATCAATGGGCTGCTCGAGGTCGAAGCTAGGCGTGGTGGCACCCAAACGTAGCGTTGCGACATACTCTTTTGTGTGTGCCTGCAACTCGTCGATGCGTTTGGTGGCGCGTCCCGTGCAGACAATCATCACACCTGTAGCCAGCGGGTCTAGTGTGCCGGCGTGTCCCACCTTCAGCTTCTTCATGCCGAGGCGTTTGCACAGCAACCACCGCACCTTATTCACCACGTCGAACGATGTCCAACGATAGGGCTTGTCGATATAGAGTATTTCGCCTTCTACAGGGTTCATATCAGCGAATAAAGGATGACCAGTGCACCTACGATGGCGCAGTAAATGCCGAAGTAGATGAGTTTGCCTTTGCGCACAATGCCTATCATCCATTTGCAGGCCAGACATCCACTGATGAAGGCGGCGAGGAAGCCGGCTACGAGGGGCCATGTACCGATGCCGGCAGTGACAGCTTCTGCACCTCCCTTCATCATCTTCATGACATCCAGCAAGGCTTCACCTAAAATGGGAGGGATGACCATAAGAAAACTGAACTGCGCCAGCGTTTCCTTCTTGTTGCCCAACATGAGGCCGGTAGCAATAGTACTGCCGGAGCGACTGACACCAGGTAGGACGGCGATGGCCTGTGCCAGACCGATGATGAAGGCATCCCTCAGAGAGATGTTCTCTTTCTGGCGCGGACGGGCATAGTAGCTGAAGATTAGCAGCGCGGCCGTCACGAGCAAACAGCAGCCTACCACTAATAGCCCTGCACCGAAGATTTCCTCCACATAGTCTTTGAAGAAGACGCCAACGATGCCCACCGGAATCATGGATACCACGATGGCTAGTGCATAGCGTTGCTCGGCATTCAGGGAACCATTCCAGCGGAACAGGCCTTTGAAAATCCATACAATCTCGTGCCAAAGGATTACCAACGTAGAGAGCACCGTAGCAACATGTACGGCGATGGTGAACATCAGGCTCGACTCACCATCAACGCCGAACAATGCTGCTGCAATGGCCAGATGACCACTACTGGACACTGGCAGGTACTCCGTCAGGCCTTGCAGCAGGCCCATTAATATTGCTTCAATCGTATTCATTGATAGTATTCACTTGTCATTTATTCACTTTTCTCTTCCTTAGAGCGGTGCATGATCCCATAGATGATGAATATGAAGCCTGCGAAAGCAACGGCAGGTGCTACTTTGATGTGCAGGGCATTAAAGATCTCAGGATTAAAAGCATCCTCTGAGGAGCCCACGGCAGCCATGAGGATGAAACCGAGGATGACCACCGCCATACCGATAGTAATCAGGATGTAGTTCATCCGGTCAAAAGCAAAGGACTCCTTTTGATTATTTGTCTTTTCCATAAGTCTGCTATATTATGATGATAGTTTAAATGTTTGTCATTGGATAATACTCCCCTCCCTGCTTAGGGGGGAGACTCCTAGCGATACATTTCTTTTTCCTTCATCCTTAGGAAATGGCCGACGCTCAGCCAGGTGCAAACAAGGGTGAGCAGCAGGCCTGCTACCAGCACACTGCCCGCCATGATGGCGATGGTCTCGTTGCTGACGATGGTGGAGATGAACTCATCTTTCTGAAAGGCCCAGTAGATGCCACCCAGCAGTAATCCGTCTGCTAGCACGGCAGCCGTCAAGCCAATACCGAGGCTTCGCTTGATGAACGGCCAGCGGATGAAACCCCATGAAGCGCCCACGAGGCGCATCGTATGGATGGTGAAGCGACGGGCATACACGCTCAGTCGCACGGTGTTGTTGATAAGCACCACGGAGATAATCATTAGCAGTAATGCCAGTATGGAGAGCACGATGGTAGCCTGATGGAGTGTCGTATTAAGGTTGTCCACCAGGTCACGCTGATAGACAACGTCCGTGACCTGCCACATCTCTTTCAACTCTTTGGAAATCATGAGAAGGCTGTCCGTGCAGGCATAGCTGGCTGCTACGTTCATTTCGATGCTGGCGGTGTAGGGATTCTCGCCACCCAGGAACTCCGTGGGATCGCTGCCCATACGCTCGCTTTCCTCTTTCAAGGCTTGCTCGGCGGAAATGACAGTGGTATGTGCCACATAGGGCTTCATGTCCAGGCGAATGGCTAGCGTGTCAGCATCGGCGGTGGTAACATCGTCGTCAAGGAGGAGTGTTACGGTGAGGTTTTCACGTACGGATTGTGATAGCTGACGGGCTGAGAGGCCGAAGAGCACCACTAAACCCAGCAGGAGTAGTACCAATGTTGTGGAGATGCAGGATGTCAGCCATTGCATCTGCCTAAAAAGTATATTCTTCTTTTTCTTCATGAGATCTCTTTCAAGTTTCAATTTTTCCAATTAGCGTAGCAGAACTGCTGCTGGTGATTTTCACCATCACGTGGTCGCCAATATGATGCTGGCCGCGGTCAAAGACCACGACGCGGTTCTGTTCCGTGCGTCCGAAGAGCTGATCACGGCTGCGTTTGCTGGTGCCTTCGGCCAGCACTTCCACTACCTTGCCCACTTGTGCTGCATTTCGTTCTGCAGATATTTCGTTCTGCAGAGAGATGAGTTCGTTCAGGCGACGTATCTTCACCTCCTCAGGAATATCGTCGGGCATGTGCTTGCTGGCATAGGTGCCAGGACGTTCGCTATATTTGAACATGAAGGCAGAGTCATAACCCACCTCGCGCATGAGCGATAATGATTGCTGATGATCCTCCTCCGTCTCACCACAGTAGCCTACAAAGATGTCTGTCGTGAGACCGCAGTCGGGGATGAGTTGGCGGATGGCTGCTACGCGGTCCAAGTACCACGCGCGGGTATATTTGCGGTTCATGCGCTGCAGCACGGCATCCGAGCCGCTCTGCACAGGCAGATGAATATGCTTGCATACATTCGGTAACTCGGCAATCACGCGCAACGTCTCGTCGCTCATATCCTTCGGATGGCTTGTTGTGAACCGTACCCGCATTTCCGGAACCGTTTCTGCGACGTTCCGCAGTAGACTCGGGAAGCCTACTGTAGAGCAGTTGTAGCTATTCACATTCTGCCCCAACAGCGTGACTTCCTTGAAACCACGGTCGCGCAGGTCGCGAACCTCACGGAGGATGCTCCCCACATCGCGGCTGCGCTCGCGCCCACGCGTATAGGGAACGATACAGTAGTGGCAAAAGTTATTGCAGCCGCGCATAATGCTTACGAAGCCGCCAATCATGTTGGCATGAAGGCGCTGTGGTATCACATCGCGATATGTCTCCGTCATCGACAGCTCTACGTTGATAGCCTTATGTCCCAGCTCTGCTTGGGCTATTAGGTCGGGCAGTGTCATATAGGAGTCCGGCCCGCAGACCAAGTCGGCGCCGTGTGCCGTCATCAAATCCTCCTTCACGCGTTCGGCCATGCACCCTAACACGCCAATGATTAGCGGTCTCTTCTTCCTCACACTTCTTAGGAACTCCAGTCGCGACAGGATCTTCTGCTCCGCATTGTCACGCACAGAGCAGGTGTTGAGGAACACGGCATCAGCTTCCTCCAACACCTCCGTCACTTCGTAGCCCGCCATCTGCATCACCGACGCCACCACTTCGGAGTCGGCCACGTTCATTTGGCAGCCGTAAGTCTCAATCAGTAGTTTTTTCATTTCGGCTGCAAAGATACAACCTCAGAAAGCCGTTGTCAAGCTTTTCACATCTTTTATATGTGTTGGATATGAAAAGAGCCCCGCAACCGCGGGGCTCTGTGCTTTTAGAGGTTGTTTTTCTCGATGTCCTTGAAGTACTTGTAGGTGCCGTGCTTCAGTTCATCGGTGGCGGCTTCGTCGCAGACGATGATGGCATGGGGATGCATCTGCAGGGCACTGATGGTCCACTCCTGACTCACAGCACACTCGATGGCGTGTACCAGAGCGCGGGCCTTGTTGTGGCCGTTGGCTACGATGAGTACTTCCTTGGCATCCATCACGGTGCCTACACCCACGGTGAGTGCTGTCTTGGGAACCTTGTTTACGTCGTTGTCGAAGAAACGGCTGTTGGCGATGATGGTGTCGGTGGTCAGACTCTTCACACGCGTGCGGCTGGTCAAGGAGCTGAACGGCTCGTTGAAAGCGATGTGGCCGTCGGGGCCGATGCCACCCATGAATAGGTCGATACCGCCGGCATCCTGAATAGCCTGCTCGTAGGCAGCACATTCAGCGGCCAAGTCGGCAGCGTTGCCGTTGAGGATATGTACGTTCTCTTTTTTGATGTCAATGTGCGAGAAGAAGTTGGTCCACATGAAGCTATGGTAGCTCTCGGGGTGCTCTTCGGGTAGACCCACATACTCGTCCATATTGAAGGTGATGACATTCTGGAAGCTGACCTTACCGGCCTTGTTGAGCTCAATCAGACGCTTGTATAAGCCAAGGGGTGAGGAGCCTGTGGGGCAGCCCAGTTTAAAGGGCTTCTCAGCGGTAGGTTTTGCCTCGTTGATGCGGGCGGCGACATAGTCTGCAGCCCAACGCGACAGATTCGCGTAATCAGGTTGGATAATTACTCTCATAATGTTTAGGTTTTAGGAGTGTAGTGTCATTTTGCGATGCAAATGTATGCAAAAGCGATGAAACGCTATCGTCTTTCAAGCAAAAATTCACTTTTTGCCCTAATTTTTGTCATTTTGTCAAGGATTATAGGTGGCAGGGACTGCATCCGTGTGGAGTACCACATGCTGGAGTTCCTCGGTGGATACGTGGATGGGAGCCTTTGTGAGCTCCGGCACATTGAAGCTCTTCAACAGGTAGGTGTTGTACTCTGGGTCACGCTGTGGCAGCAGGAACGCGCGATGGGCATGGCCGTCGTGGTCGAAGTATGAGATGAACACACGAGAGAAGTTGCCGTCAATGCGGCGGCTGGCCATGACAATCCAGCGTCCGTTGGACGACCAGCCATGATAGCTGTCAGCAGCTGGTGAATTGGCTTGATTTAATGGTGATGCCGTTAGATCAAGCAAATCTATCAACCATAGGTCGGCACTATGGTGCCAAATGTGGAATTGACCGTAGTCGCCGAGCGTGAAAAGCAGGTAGCGACCGTCGGGACTTACACGTGGTACGCTGGTACTCTTACCCATCCCCGCAGCATCCACCACAAGCTGTGGTTCACCGAAGGAGCGTGTCACAGCGTCATACGGCATGGAATAGATGTTGTAGAAGAGGCTGTCATACTTTACTGCCAACTCGCTGGCCTCCGCCCCATGCAGGGAGAGGGGAAGGATGGCAGAACAGTAGTAGAGTGTCTGACCGTCGGGAGCCCAGCAGGGGAAGGTTTCCAGAGCATCGTCGGTACGCAAGATATGTCGCACGCTGTTGGCTTCGGCATCATAAAGCAGGAGGTCAGAGGCTTCATCAAGGACTTCTATCTTCTCAGGATGGTACATATGGAACACCTGTCCCGTTTTGTTTGTGGAAAATGCTACGAGGGGCTGTGTGGGATGCCATGAGGGATAGACGCCCGAGGAAAGGATGCTGTCGTGGCGGATGGCCACCTTATGTGCCTCTGTACCATTGACGATGACGGTGCCGCCGTGGGCGGCGCGGACGTGGAAGAGCATCCGCTCGGTGTCGTAAGCTTGATAGTTATGGCAGTTGACGCAGTGATTATCATCGGCATCGAAGGTACGGTTGTTCTCGTAAATGACGGCCTCATGGAAATTGGTGAGGTTGCGTTGGTAGAGGCCTAGCTGGCGGTAGAGCTCATAGCCGGGTTCTATGAGGCGGTAGCTCAGGTAAGGGTCAATCTCCTCTTCGGCCACCGTGAGGATGAACGGGGCATAGCGGACCCAGCCGACAGGGCGGTGGGCGTAGATGGTCACAGCGATGTCTTTGCCTTTTGCATCGGACAAAATCCGACGCCACTCGATACTGTCGATATCGAATTTGCCGTCTTTGCCAGCTCCCACCACCAAAGAGGGAGTTCCCTGTGTGATCTCGAAGCTCGCCACACTCTCTGTGGCCCCAGCATCGGTCACCATGAAGTTCAGGGGGGCGATGTTGGGCGGTATCGTCACATCACGGTAGTCAGGGAAGATGACGAGTGAATCAGCCGTTTCTGTAAAGGAGGAGGGAAGGGAGGAAGGGGTGTGGGTGCAGGAGGCAAGGAGAATAAAGACCCACCCCCAAGCCTTGCCCGTCCTCATCAGAAGAGTTCTGCTTCGGTCGCTCAGGACGGCTTGACATTCAGTCAACCCATTATTACCTTCGCTACCCGTAATGGAGGGGAGTAGCTGGCGCGATGAAGTTGTTGTATTATTAGACATTTCGTTATTTCGACATTTTGTTATTTTGACATTTCGACTACCATCCCGCAGGCACTCCCCTCCATTACGGGAGGGGCTTGGGGGTGGGTCTTCAGTTCACTCCTGCTTTTGATCCGCCATGTTCCTTGTTGTCGCTCTTGCGGGTGGCTTTGAGATTGCCAAAGAAGTAGTAGTAGGGGTAGTAGCCGTGGTACTGGTCGAAGAGTTCGACGCCTCCACGTACGCGATCCTTCATATAAGGTTGCACATTCTGCACGAAGCCACGGAAGACCTGCACATTCATCTGCAGTTGGGGGAACGCCTGTAGGATGGCGGGGTTCTTGGTAACTTGTGTCACCAACCCTTCAGCGATGGAGCGTGGTGGGGTTGTGCCCACGAGTGCTTCGCAGCGCATCAAGAAGTCCGGCATCCGCTTGCTGTAGAGGTTTGCCATCAGACTCTGCTGAAGGGCTTGCATAGAACGTCCTGCCGTGAGGACTGCGGTGTAGCCGAGGAACGTGGGGCTCTGGTAGAAACTTTCAAAGCTGTCAACCACGGGTTCCGTCAGCCGCACCCGAGCAAAGACCGGGTCAGCTGCTACAGCGGCACTGTCGCCTATCATGGTGCTATAGCGCTCCACGAAATCGCCCTCGAAGGGTGTGCGGCTGAGGATGCTTAGGTACTTGCGTGCCAAAGCCCAGTCATGGTCTAAGAGTGCGAGACGTGCCAGGAGTTTCAGGTCGTGCAGCGAAGGTCCGTTCATCGTCAGCTGTTCCATCGCCGTGTGTGTCGCAGCACGGAAGAGCCCGGCATGGAAATTGCAGTCGGCTAAGTAGTAGGTGGTGCCGAGATCCGCTCCTCCCGACCAGTTTTTGACATAGAGTGAGTCGTAGTCCAGACGGATATCGAACATATTCTCTGCTAGTTGCCCTGTTTGCACAAGGGCGATGGCATAGTAGGCCGCTATCGGTCGGTAGCTCAGTTTCGCGTTGTCATGTGCAGTCTCCACCATTCCCCTCCAGTCCTCATGAAGCATCTGCACCTCCATTTTCGTTACAGGACGTAGATAGGGATGTCGCAGGTGGGTGATGAAGAAGGGGGAAAGCGTAAAGAGTGAAAGAATGACAAGTGTAAAAATAAAAATTGATGGGTGCTTTTGTGGCATAGATTCCCTTTGCCCGTTGGAGAGGGGCTGGGGATGAGGCTTTTGGAAGATCCAGATGATAAAGGCACCAAAGGCGAGCGCAATGATGCCGAGGAAGAGGGCACCGAGGGCTGTGCCGGGTTCGGCACAGAAATAGAGGTTGAGGCCCTTCCAAGCCACCCATGACATCCATGCTACCGCTGGGAGATAGGCCAATAGACGCAGGGGTGAGCTGGACCGCAGGCGCAGGCAATAGGAAGTGAGCCATGTTGATGCCGTCAGCAGCAGTGCCACCAACAAGCCGCCCACGAGGGGCCAGCGATAGAGTGTCAGCAGGATGCGACCTACTATCCACAGCGCGCCAAAGTTCTGCTGCCATAGGCCTTGCATGAGGACGCTGTCGGGGGCGATGAACGAGTACTCTCGTGCCATGCGGAATACATCGCCCATCCACCATGAGGCCCAAAGCCAAGTGAGAGTGAAAAATAGGAATTTTTCACTCTCACCTTTTTTATTTAACAATAACCTTTTTACCATTGATGATATAGATACCAGGCTGTGCTACGCGTTGTAGGCTACGGCCTGACAGGTCGTAGATGCGTAATGTACCATCCTTCACGCTTTGGTCGGTAGTAAGTGTCTGGATGGCTGTAGCCTCACTTAACGGGAAGGTGAAAGGCGAAGCACTCTCCACAGCCTCCACGCTGGCACCATCGGCTCCGAGGACATAAACAGCGCTCAAGGGTTGGAAGTCGCCAGCGATGACATCCACATTCTGCAGCGTGAGGTTGATGGGACCTTGTACTACGGCGGCCTGTCCGGCAGCTACGCTCTCTGCAGCCTGTACGTTGAGGACGGCATCCTTATATGTCGCCACCTGCAAGTCGCTGATGTCGCTGTTCGTGACGGTGAAGGGCAGGTTTAGGGCCGCATAACCCTCAATGTCCTTGGTGAAGGTCAGGCTCGCAGCAGTGACATTATTTGGGAGGTAGAAGGGTGCGTCACCATCGATGACAATGCTCGTGGCAGTATTCTCCTTGCTGATGACATTGGGGTATTCCAGAATGGCGGGGATGTCTCCTCCATCTACGATGGCCACAGCATTGGTGGGCAGGTAGTCACCCAACTTAGTGCTGGCATTTTCATACCATTTCTTGGAACCCTCGGCACTGCCGAAATAGACAGTCGTGCTGGCGACGGGCGATGTCGAGCGATTGAAATACGGGCAGGGCACATCCTTCATATTGGCCTGTGCGGCTACGACGTAGAAGTTCTCCACACCAAGGTTCCTTACCTTCGTGGGTAGCGTCGTCTTCGTGCTGTTGGTAGCCCAAATGAGGTTGCCCGCAAGGTCATAGAACTTATGTCCTATATATCCAGTACCCTTGAACTCGATGGTGCTGCCGCTGAGGGTGAAGTAATCGTTGTTGGCTTCGTATTCCGTGCGTCCGTCGAAGAGCTCGTAGTCGCCCACATCACCGATGGGCAGGCCGTTTTTCAGCTCATCATGCTGGCTGGTGTTGTTGGTCTTCGTGGTGCCAGAAGGCAGACCTTCGAACTTGTTATTCCGGTCGGCATCCTTCATGGGGAGGATATGGTCATCGATGAACATGATGTTACCTAGCTTCTTGGGATACTTCTGCATGTATTTCTTGGCATTGTTAATGTCGGTCTGTGTCGTGGTGACAAAGTAGGTGGAATAATCACCTACCTCGAACTTGTCAACGGGAACAAACATACCATAGGATTCAAAGAACTCGCTAAGGTCTGCCTGAGCCACGTCACAAATCATTTTTGCCAAATGCAGGTAGTCGTCCTTACCATACGATGTTGGACCACCGTTGCCTGGTCCGCTCCATTTGTTGATGGGGTTCTTACGCATCTTGCGGAACAGGTTGGGAAGGAACTGGTCGTCGTGGTGCATCCCGTGGAAGTAGAGATAGAGCTGGAAGAACATACTGGTAGTGTTCCAGATGTTACGACCTACCCAGGGAGTTTCATCTGCCAGAGCTGCAAAGTTGTCACACGGCAGCTGTCGACGCGTGGTCTGGATGCCTTGTTCGAAGGTATTGATGTTTGAGAACAGGTTATTTGAGCTCTCCGTGGTGCCGATGACATTGATGCTTCCCTGATGGTTATGCCCAATCTCATGGCTGGGTCCCCAGATGCTGCCAGGACTGCGCATATTGGCATAGTTCATCACCGTAGAAATCGTACTCTCGGTGTACCAAGTGCCGCGTGTTGTAGCATGCATATACGAGCTGGCACCGCTATAGACGTTCCAGATATTACGGAAGCGCCCTTCGAAGTCCTCGACACCCATGTAGCTTTCTTCATTCTCAACGATCATGTCCCAAATGCGCATCAGACCTTCCATCTCGTTAGGCTCGGCTGCCAATACCAGATCGCGATCCATCTGGAACACCAGACGCTGTGTTTTCAAGTTGATGAAGGGCGCTTTCAGCAATTCTTGCTGCAGGAGTTTCCAGTCTTTGTTCGTCATGCCACGTGTGGCATCCCAGTAACCATTGAGCTGTCCACCCTCGATGTGAACCTTGATATCGGGGTAGTCGGCCAGGTATTTCTGCGTATTGTTCAGCTGGTGGAAGATATACAACAGGGACTTCTGTGCCGGGCGGATCACGTTGACACCCTGCTTCAGGGAAATCTGCGAACCTGTAGCATGGTTGCCGGCAACGCCATCAGTGCCTACCACCTCTACGGCTAATGAGCATTCGTCCTTGGCAGGTGCATCCACATAGATGTAAATGATTTCGTTGCCGTTGGCTACGATACCCGTGGGGCCGGACAGGCGTCCGAAGGAATTTCCCATGGTGAAGTTATCGCCATTGCCCATAGCGTCGCAGTTACTGTAGATCTGGTAGTCCGCGATGCGGAAAAACTTCTCGTAGCCGGCGGTGTAATCGGAATTTTTGAGTGTGAAGGTCTGCCATGTGTTGTTCTTCACTTTCAGCACCATCGCCTTCATGGCTGCTGTCAGGGCGGCATAGTCCTCGTTGGCGGCCAGTGCCTCGTCGCTGAGTGCCTGTATTTCCGGGCGCAGGGTGGTGCAAGCCTGGTCGGTAAACAGATTGTTCAGATGCAGCTGGAGGGTGGGCAGTGCTGCGATAAGGTCGTTGAATTCCTGCTGTCCGCCGCGCGCAGCAGCGATCTCCTCGTCAGTCAGCGTCACCTCGATGAATGCCCAGATGCTGCCATTGTTGCTGGCATCATACCATTGCACCACATTTTTGTTAGCATCAGTGTGCAAATATTTGGAACCTCCAGCGGTGTTGGCAATCGTCCACTTGTACATCCATTTGTCATTCGTGCGGGCAGGATAGAGCGTTGCCTTGCTGGTGGCCGTGCGGTAGAGCCAACTCTGGTTCGACTGAGGCTGTATATAGTTTTGCGTCAACACATTTTGGAAGCTGTAGCCAGTGCTGCTCTTGGCGAGCTGCCAGTACTGGCCGTAGTTGGTGGCATCTAGGTTCAATCCCTTCACGTCGTTGTCCACCTCGGTGGCATAAGTGCCGTATTGGGTGCTGACGATGCGGTAGTAGGCACCTTCCTTCAGCTCATTGACATAGCCGGCGGTAGCATTCAAATGTACGC
>Ga0310690_10003693_pt1 | contig 22661 bp, 10 predicted proteins | sample AusTroGonzalo_MG_2_FD_207661 | JGI IMG/M metagenome (GOLD analysis project Ga0310690, IMG submission 207661) | Bovine rumen microbial communities from tropical cattle in Woodstock, Queensland, Australia - Gonzalo_04 (v2) (version 2) | ecosystem: Host-associated > Mammals > Digestive system >... | reverse complement strand
CTGGTTGCCGCACGGATCGGTGTAGTGAGCCGTCCACGTCTGCGTATAGTCGCAACCCGTATGGGTCGGTCCTTCGGTCGTCACTGTCGCCACTGGATTAGCGGTACAGTTGTCCGTCACCGTGAAGTCGGAAGCCTTGGGCGCATCGCTCTTGTCCCAGTTGCAGCCCTTGTCCGCGTTGTTCACCAATTCCGTGCTGATGGTCGGCACCACTGTCACCTGAACTGTCACTGTCGTGCTGTTACTATTCGAACATTCATTGGCATCTTTAACAGTCAATGTCACTGTGTATGTTCCACTGCACGCATTTGGAGCTGTCGCCACTGTCGTGTCATTCACATTATTCCAAGTATGCTCCGTATTCGAGAGTTGCATTTCAGCACTACTCCATGTATAGGTATATGGTGCCGTTGTCGCCGTCGTGGTGCCCCAAATTTCAAGGCTACCATTCGGGCAAATCGGATCCGTCTGAGCGGCAACAACCGTCACCTCAGGCAGAGGATTCACGGTCAAACGCAGCGTGTCCGCACTTGGACAATTCGGACCATCTTGATATTGGTAATTATACTCATAGGCATAGACACCGCTTTTGTCATATTCCGTTCCATGCCAAACATAATTGTCACACGTGGAAATCACGCTCTCGTTGTGGACACTCGGATAGACGGTCACCTCTCTTTTGACAATAGAGTCGCAGTTACTCACTGTCTTGAAAGTATCTGTCGGCAAGATATGGTGACGGGAGGTAGTGACATCAGACACATAGGTGCTGTCTTTCCAAACATACGCGTCACAAGCGACCTGATTGTCAATAGTTTGGATGACATCTTGGATGGTCAACTGCAACGTCACCGTGGAGTCACAACCGTGGCTGTTCTGACCATGCAGGACAACGATTTGGGGATTGTCAGGCGTTGTGCTGGCGGTATAGGTTATACCATTAATCCATGTATAGCTAACGCATGCAGACTGAACATCCACGCCCGAGGTCGGTTGATGGACGGTCAATGTGACATTCTGGTCTTGGGAACAGTTGTTGAAGTTCGTGGCCCGCACCCGATAAGTTGTGCTCTCCATCGGGCTACTCGCGGTGTAGGTCTCCGAAGTGGAAATCAGTTGGTCCGCGGCGTCATACCATTCATAGGTACAAGGCTCATCCTTTTGAATCAGGAAACGATTCAGATAGAAGCGGGACTCCGCATAGTCATCGCTACCTTCTTCAACTTCATATTGCAATTCATTGATGGCCGCAATCGTGATGACCGAATGTTGTGTGGCGGGAGCGAAATGGAGTACATAATCATGATATTGGGCATCCTCACCATTCGAGCTATTCAGATATCCGGGGATTGTGATAGAATCCGTGACATCGTCCACGGAAATCACCAACCGCGTCATCATAGGATTCACATCCCTACCCCAACCTTTCAGTCCGAGTGTGATGGTGAACGGCTGTTGAGACAAATCCAGTTCACGGGTCCGCACCTGTCCATACTTGGCGGGATCCACAGATTCTGTGGTGGAATTGTAGGCATTGACACCAAATCTGATGGCGCCGCCACCCGGCACGCTCCATGCATGGTTGGAAGTGGCAAACAAATCCGTTTGAGCGGCAATCTTGTCCACAACCTTATTATTTTCCACGCCGGAGATAAGGGCGGAAGAGGCTCCTGTGGAGACGCCTGAGAATGTTTCATTATACAAAACAGGATATTGCGCATCCGCACAGTTCACGGCAGAGGCCGATATATCCAATGACACCTCCGAGCAGGTCTCCAGCGGCTCCGGGCTAATCTGGATTTGTGGCTGCGGTGCCACTGTCAGGTGCAATGTCCAAGTACTGTCGCAATTACATCCATTGACGGTACTGAATTTCACAGAATACACACCCGATTCATAGTATTCCTTATTGCCGTTATGCCCCCATCGATATGGCAGCGCACTCTCACAAATCAATGCCGTATCGTGGAAATCATACACGGGATTCACTACGTAGTGAAGTTTAATAATACTATCGCAACCGAAATTCTTCGTACCCAATGTCAGCTCCGTATCGAATTCACCCACATGGGAGATATCCAGGTTCTTGAAATTGTTGTTTACTTTGGAGGTATATTTTTTGGTGGATTGGCATGTAGTATCGTAATTGATGGGGCGGTTGTCGCCTTCTTGGTAACGATACACAGGATGCCGGTACACCGCCGTGGTGAAACCAGTGAATATGCTGTCGCCATAGACCACATTGGCGTGGTAATAGGTTGTGTCCTGATCGGGGGTCACCGTCATACTGTTGCTGATTCTGGGGAGATCCTCCACCCAATAAGCGTAAGCATCGCTCACTTTGAACTCACGTACCAAACGAATACGGCAAGCATCTGTGTTGGCGCTGGTTCCTTCGTTGGGGATTTGACCTGAATTGGAGTAAACCGAGTACAACTTCGTATTGCTCAACGCCGTTGTTGACCAATACATCACGTTGCCATCCTCCGCCATCACCTCGCCGCCTGCCGCGTAAATGGCGTCCCTCACATCGAGCATGACCGCATACATCAATCTGAGTTGCATGATATCAGGAATATACCAATGATTGAAGTAGCGTGATTCAATATAGTTGCTCTGCATCGCCGGACAATTATGGCTCTCATACAACAGACGTGTGTTCTCTTCACCTTCGCTTTCCCATGAAGACAACGTCAAACTATGCGGTTCAATCGTCCGGAGGGGAAGATTCGGCAAGCTACCATTCGACATCACAAATGTACCGGCCGTATTAGGGACCGACTCTCTTGCAGGCACGTCCCTAATATCCATGACCCAACCTTGACGCGGGTCATCGGGATCCACATAAAACACCACTCCCTTCGATCCGTCGAGGAAGGTGTAAATGTCACCGACTTTATATGTCGTTTGTTGTGCGAAGACCGAGATCCCTCCCACCAATATGCACCATATAAGCAGAAGGGTGAATCGGATAAATTTGGGTTTCATATCCTGATGTTTTTCTTTATCTCTAACAATAATTTTCATAAGTTCAATCCTACTATGACCGCTTTAGAATGAGAACATTGCACGAGTGTATTTTGTACCTTTCCAAGTACGGTTTTTTTCGTGCCCCAAGTGCAACTGGCCCTTGGCGTTAATATGTATAGCCTTGTTACTCCCAGTTCCACCCGTGGATGTCCAATATCCGTCATCGGGATTATCGTCCCCGCCTTGGAGCGTCTTGGCACCGAAGCGTTCCGAAAGCATCTCCAAGGATTCATTGATGGTGATACGATTGGCGTAACAATAGTTGAGTTCGCCTGCCGAAGGCAAATACCAACCCAACGGGATAGTACCTGTGCTCTGGTAGAACGGATCATAGAAATAGCAATAGTAGGCCGCGGGGGCTCTTTCTTTAAAACGATTGACATTGTCACTGGTGAACCCATCGTCCACCACCCAGCCCGAGGAATTACGGATGGCTTCGGTGTTCTTGGCACCGTTCATATCGTAACGCGGAGTAATCCAGTCGTTGGCACTGGCAGCTTTGGTCAAGGAGACCACTGTATTGACATACTTCGCGGAAGCCCAAGGTTCGTCTTTGCAGGCATCCACCAAAGCGATCACACGACCATGGGCATTGTCGTTGTCCATATAACATATCACACCCACCGGATACAGACCCGAAGTAGTGCGGAACGAATCGGCGCGCATGATATCGTAACGGCTGAATGTCGGGTTCCAGTAGTACACGTCACCCACCGCATGTCGCGGTTCGAGAAGGTTGCTCGTTGAGGTCTCAGGTTCCTCCGTGTTCACATTGATACCGATGACCGCGGAATCCCCGTAACAGAAATCCTTGTCCGGATTATCGACCGAAATGACGATCAGTCGCAGCACATCCAGATGGTCGCATTGATCTTCATCCGCATGGTTGATAATGTGTGTGCCGGCCTCGTAATAGATGGTGTCCCGTCCGTCTTCGGTATGCCACGTGAAACCGATCTTGTCGGTGGTGATGGCGGTGGTGTCTCTCAAAGAAGCAGGTTCAACCCTCAATGTGAGATAAACCATGGAGTCACAGCCGCTGCTTGACGTCACACTCTTGAAAAACTGATAGGTACCGTATCTTTTGACCGCATCATTCAAAGTTTTCTGTTCCACGATACCCAAGTCGGTAATAGCGGTATTATCATAGGTTCTGGTTTGGCTCTGGCACACCCAGTCCTTGTGCATTTCCACAGCAGGAGGCACCACATTGCCGATGGCGACACCGGGAGTGGGCTTCACTATCGCCTTCCATCCCTCGCCGCCAATATCGCCGGGCACGAAATAGAACAACAAAGTATCGCTGTGAGAGACGATGGCATCGGGATACTCACTTTCATAGTTGATCGTGGCAATGCTGGAATCCGCAATCGCACGACCACCACTGAAGATGATGATATTGGACGTGGGGGAAAGGTTCAGTTCCGAAAAGTGAATCATCAGGTTGTGATGAGCGCCGCGACATACGAACATCTGCGTATAGGCGGAATTACTGTTCTCTCCAGGGAGGTAGTCGTTTTCAGGGCCGCCTTCGTCAAAGAACAGCAACGCATCCGTACAATGGACATCGACCTGTTCGCCCGGAGTCATGGTGAGCGTTCCATTCACACTGAGATTGGACGTCGGACACATATTGTCCTTCGCCACACTCACGTAACGGATTTCCTGATTCATAAGGTGAGGCAGCAGAAGGGAAGAATTGTCTCCCGTATGCGTGATGTTTTCCTCGTAAACCAAGTTCCTGAGTTCAAAATCGTTATACCAACGGATAGACAACGGAGCATTCTCCGTGCAATTCGCATACAAATAAGCATCTTTTCCCTGACAAACCAAGGCATCCTGCGTATTCACCTTACAAGGATTCACACCGTTAGTGTTAATTCTGATATAGCTGGTGTCGCCCGGATCCGCCCGGTTGTACTGGCATTCGCCTACAGTCTCCTCGATATGGACTGGATAGATACGGGTGTACGCGGCTGCAATCACCGTGTCGAGAATCACTTGCCCGTGATGTCCGGAAAAAGACTTATAGGTTATACCAAAAGCATTGTCATAAGCGATAACAAAAGAGAGCGTGGCCGTGGGATCATCCACAGAGGACTCGAGAGTGAATGAAATCTGTACCTCTTCTCCCGGACACACCTCGCTGCCGGGAGTCTGGTGAAGATGCACCGCAGGAGACTTCTCCGGAGATATCGTCACCGTATCATACAGGTTGAAATTACATCCCGTCTGCTTGATGGTAACGGTGTAGTCGCCCGGAGGACTGTTTCGTTCAATCAACACTTTCGGGTTCGGACCGTCCGAAAAGACAACGCCATTCGGATCCTTCCACTCGTAATTGAATATCTGACCGACCTGCAAGGCAAACATTTGCACGGAATCACCCTCACAGGTATGCGTAATCAATGGGTCAAACCATGTCAACTGTAAAGCTGCCAGCAATTTCGGCTTGAGGTTCACATAATAGCCGATACCGCAGTTATCCACCACTTCACATGACACAGTGGAATCCATCGTCATCATCACATCGTCAAACACAGCCACCTCATCGGCACTGTGGGTAATCAACTCGCGAGGTTCGCCCTGCTTGTCCGCCATCGGATAAAGGGTGAATTTATATGGAGGGATACCGTCTTTTATCTTAATGAATACCGAACCTTTCTCGCTATGCTCGTCACATAACAAAGCCATGGAATAATCATATGAGATGTTCTCTCCTCTATAAACGACATCGAAGGTGTCGGCAAAACTGCCACACAAATTATGGTTGAAGTGTGATTCGTCTGGGTAAATACGGACTTTGTACGGATGGCCTTCCGTGGTCGGGTAACCGATACGCACAGAGTCACCTACATGATAAACGGTGTGGTCGTATGGGTCGAAACCGCCCAACGGTCCGTCCACAATCTGGAACAACGTAGGCAACGGATTGGGAACAGAGATCGGGTTAGAGTTCGTCACATCCGACTGAGCAATGTAGTTATTGAACGTGGCTATCTCACCTTGCGTAAATTTGACATATATATCATTACATCCCTCGAGGAGCTCATACTGCGGCTCAACCGAAATACCGGTTGTGATAATTCCGCCCAAATACACATCAAGGATCTTCTCACCAATACACGGAGCGTTGGAAATCTTGAACAGGTAGTGGCCTGATGGCAAACAGACTTTGCTGAACGCCAACGAACGTCCGTTGGGTGCCCCTGAAATATCGGCGAAGTTGTTCATCTGATCCTTGTGAATATCCCATGTCATTGATGTGGAATGATATTCCGCCGTGAAGTTGTACAAGTTATTGTCAGGGCTCCGCAACAATTGGATGGTAAGACCGTCATACTCCATGTTCACGCTGTTCTGCTCGTAAATCTCGATAGTTCTGGTCTTACTGCAACATTCAGGGTCCGTCTTGGTGTAGGCCCAGTCAGGTCCACTCGTGGGAATGGGCTCTCTGATAAACCAAAAAAGCTCATTGTTGTTATAATACAGTTCACACCCGTGCGCATCCGTCAACCTGACCATCATATATCGGGAGAAGTTACCTGCTTCCAGTTGCTCAGCGGCAATCGATGCCAAGCTGGGTATCGCCAGGAAGTCGTTAAAATCCAATCGGGTACGCTGGGTCCAATTGTTTTGTATCGTGTCCGTTTTAACCACGACACCGGTGCTCTTATCCACAAACGTCCATACCAGCGGATAGGTGAAATGATAGGTATAATTCGGATCGTCGTTCCAATCAGTCACACGCCATTTGTCGAATGAAGCCCCCCATTTCTCATGATGGTCGGAATGGCGGTAAATGGTTCCCGCAGAACAGGGATTTCCGATGGAAGTCTGCACTTCCTCCGTCTCATAGCCATTTGCAGACAGGATATTTGTCGGTCTCACTAATTGGAAACGCACCGTGGTATCGGCCCACTTGCAATCCCCCGTGATATTTATCTTGAATTGCACTTCTATGTCTTTACCGTAAATATCACAGTAGTTCTTGATAAAATTGATGGTGTCATAAATCACAACAGTATTCGTGCCATTATAGGGCAAAGTGTACCAAGGAGATACATTAGTGCTGTGATTGTATTGCATGGAAAAACGATATTGTATATACGGGGAAAACATCTGGAGATAATAGTCATTATCCGTATTTAAGACAGCATTGATTTTGACGATATTGGAATCGTATATGTTTCCCGAAAAGGCATAAATCTGGATTTTTTTCAATTTAGGCATGGGCTCCGTCCTCACAATCCAACCCACAGGTCCGCGCCCGCCTCCGCAGTCGTCCTCGTAGACGAACTGCCAGTTGCCCGCCGGCACCTCCGTGAAGGTATAAAAATCCTCATAATCGGCATACGCCATATCAGTACCCGAGTTTTGTCTGTGCTCAAAAATGGAATCCCGTACCACATTTCCTTCTTCATCCAACATCTTCACTCTATATGGGAACTTACCGCCTGTGATATGAAGCTGCACTCTACCCGTGGGCGCACATTCCAAGGAGTGGATATGCCCCAACTCTATTCCGTCACCGGAAGTACGTGTCAACGGGTAAAAATAAGGTTCTTCATAGAGATTGTTCACCGTCAAGATGGAGTCCGTCACAACACTATATCGGACATTGTTTCCGAGGTCAATCACACACTCCATACCGACATCAAAAGTACCCACCTCCATAGGTGCCGTTGTCCATTCTGCCTCCGTATTGTATGTCACGGTTGTGTGGTGCATGGATGTGTCCTGATGGATGCCCTTGTTGGAGATTCTGAAGCTGGACAGATGCAACGCCTCGAGTTCTTCAGCCGTGATTCTCACGTCCGTGCCTTTTTTAACAATGGCGAAACCCACAGCTCCCGTCTCATAACATTCTGAATCGAATGCCTTGAAAATCACCTCGTATTCGTCCAACTCATGGATTTGAGACCACGGAATATGCTCTGCTTCTCCTCCCGGTTCCTGACCGAAACCTGCCAAACCACATAAAAGCAAAACACTCAAAAACAATAAATGCTTATTCATATATTTATAACTCTTTTTACTCTAATTGTTAATACCTCGTTAACGACATGGCAAAAAAAGAACGGTTTCCTGAAAATGGTAGACAGGAAAACAACGGATTTTCACCAAAATCCGCCTTAAAGTAATCCAAACAATACAACTTCTTAGATATCATTCAATTACCATAAAACCTTCTATATACTCTGTCGCTTTTCTACTTATATTATATATATACTACTTATTAAAAATGTGCGCATTTATAGCAACTTTACTACAAATAACACATTCTGCAAAAATAAACAATTTTAAATAACAAAAAAAGTTTCAACAATTGTTGAAACTTTTTTTTGAATCAGGAATTACGATATATGTATCGTGAACTATAACTGGCTCTCAGACACGTTGAATGTATTGCCCTTGCTCATGTCGCCAGTGGTGAGTCCTAGCTTCAGCCATTTCATGCGCTGGTCGCTGGTGCCGTGGGTAAACGATTCAGGATTGAAACCGCCTGTGGCTTTCTTCTGCAGATAATCGTCGCCGATGACTGCCGCACATTCGATAGCCTCGCGCAAGTCGCCATCGTCCAAGGATTTGAAGGTCTTGTTTTCGTAATAGCCCCATACGCCGGCGTAGAAGTCAGCCTGCAACTCGATGCGCACACTGATCTTGTTGGCATCAGCCTGACTCATCCGGTTCATCTGCGCGTGCGCCTGATCAAGGGTGCCCAACAGGTGTTGCACGTGGTGCCCCACCTCGTGCGCGATCACGTAGGCGTATGCGAAGTCGCCATCCGCGCCCAACTGCTGCTTCATCGTACTGAAAAAACTGAGGTCTATATACAGGCACTCGTCCGCCGAACAGTAGAACGGTCCCACCGCCGAGGTAGCGTTGCCGCAACCCGATGACACCGCATCGGTATAAAGTACCATCTTGGGGGCACGGTAGGTCTTGCCCATCTTCTTGAACACTTCGGTCCAGACATCTTCCGTACTGGCCAAGATTTTGCTGGCAAAGTCCGCCAGTTCCTGTTCTTCCTGGGTAAACTCACGCTGGGTTTCGGTCGTAGTCACATTCTGTTGTTGAATCTGTTGCAGCACATCCTGCGGATTGCGCCCCAAAAACAGGGAAAGCAACACCACGATTAATGTACCACCCACGCCGACACCGGCAATCGTGCCGCCAGACACTCTCCGGCGGTCTTCCACGTTTGAACTTTTTCTTCTTCCTTCTAGGTTCATATTTGTATGTTTTAAGTTTACTCTTTTAAAAGCTTACAGGCTTACAAGATTAGAAGATTAGAAGCTTACAGGCTTAGAAGCTTATAAGTTTACAAGTTTACGGGCTTAATCTCCTAAGCTACTAAGCTCCTAAACTCTTAAGCTCCTAAGCATTCTTATGAGGATAATCCAATGAATAGTGCAACCCCCTACTCTCTTTGCGGGCCATGGCGTGGCGGACGATGAGGTAGCCGATGTTGATGAGGTTACGGAGTTCGCAGATTTCCGGAATAACCACCGACTTCTTGTAGAGGTCTTCGGTTTCGCGGTAGAGGATTTCGAGACGGTCGAAGGCGCGCTGCAGACGCAGGTCGGAACGCACAATGCCGACATAGCTGCTCATGATAGTCTGCAGTTCCTTACGCTCCTGCGTGATGAGCACCATCTCCTCGTTGAGGACGGTGCCTTCGCTGTCCCAATCGGGCACCTCACGACAGTAGTCGAGGGTGGGCAACATCTCCACCGCCTTTACGCACGCGCGGTGCGAGAAGACCACAGCCTCCAACAACGAGTTGGAGGCCAATCGGTTAGCGCCATGCAGACCTGTGGAAGCGCACTCGCCGGAAGCGAACAGATTGCGAATGGAGGTGGCGCCCCATTCATCGGTCTGGATGCCGCCGCAGGAGTAGTGTTCCACCGGCACCACAGGAATCATTTCCTTCGTGATGTCGATGCCGATGCTCAGACATTTAGCATATATGTTGGGGAAATGGTCGAAGATCTCCTTTTGTGGGATTGGCGAGGGGTCGAGGAAGACGTGATCCACGCCCTGGCGTTTCATTTCGGAGTCGATGGCGCGGGCCACGATGTCGCGCGGGGCGAGGGAGCCGCGGGGATCGTACTTCTCCATGAAGGCCACGCCGTTGCCGTCACGCAGGATAGCGCCCGCACCGCGCATAGCCTCGGTGATAAGGAAAGAGGGGGAATCCTTGGGGTTGTATAGAGAAGTCGGGTGGAACTGCACGAACTCCATGCCGCGCACCGCGCCCTTGGCACGATACACCATCGCGATACCGTCGCCGGTGGAGACGCGCGGGTTGGTCGTGTGCTCATAGACATTGCCAATGCCGCCGGTGGCCATCATCGTCACCTTCGCCAAAATCGTGTGAACTCTCTTGGTCACAGGGCTGAAAACATACGCGCCATAGCAGGTGATGTCTGGCGTGCGACGGGTGACCTCCACGCCGAGGTGGTGCTGGGTGATGATTTCCACGACCAACCGGTCCTCGTAAATCTCGATGTTGGGGTTCTTGCGGACGGCCTGGATGAGTTTCTGTTCGATTTCCAGTCCAGTGAGGTCCTTGTTGTGGAGGATGCGGTATTCGGAGTGACCACCCTCTTTGGCGAGCGCGAAGGTGCCGTCCTGGTTCTTGTCGAAATCGACGCCCCAGTTCACCAACTCCATCACGCGTTCCGTACCCTCGCGGATGGTGATTTCAACGATGTGGCGGTCGGAAAGCTCGTCGCCGGCCACCATGGTATCTTGGATGTGTTTTTCGTAGGCATCAGGCTCGTACATGACGGTGGCGATACCGCCCTGCGCATAGCGGGTGGAGCCCTCGTCCATCTTTCCCTTCGTAATCAAACAAACCTTGCCATAGTTGGCGGCCTTCAACGCGAAACAAAGTCCCGCGATACCCGAACCGATAACCAAAAAATCAACTTCCTTACGCATAGTTTCGTTATATTACATTTGACGCGGCAAAGGTACAAAAAAAGTTTACACGTTTAATAGCTTAGAAGCTTAGGGGCTTAGTAGCTTAGGGGCTTAGGAGCTTAGGAGCTTAGGAGCTTAGGAGCTTAGGAGCTTAGGGGCTTAGGAGCTTAAGTCTGTAAGCTCCTAAGCCTGTAAGCCTGTAAACCTCTAAACTTAAAACTCCCATGATATAAAAAATTTTGTATTTTTGCGAATTCAATTTAGAATATTACAATTTAAATATAAAGCATTATGAGCAAATTAGTTTCAATTGAAGACGCTGTTGCGCACATTAAAGATGGAATGACCCTGATGATCGGTGGTTTTTTGGGTGCCGGCACGGGTGTAAAAATGGTGGAAGCCATTGCTAACAAAGGGGTTAAAGATCTCACCCTCATCTGCAACGACACCGCATATCCCAACAAATTCATCGGCATGTTGATTTCCAACAAGCAAGTGAAGAAGCTCTACGCTTCCCACATCGGCACCAACGCCGACACCATCCAGCAGTTCAACGAGAAGACCCTCGAAATCGAGTTCTGCCCGCAAGGCACCTTGGCTGAACGTATCCGTTGCGGCGGTGCTGGTCTCGGCGGCGTCCTCACCCAAACGGGTCTCGGCACCGTGGTCGAGAACGGCAAACGCAAAATCGAAGTCGATGGCAAGGAATACCTCCTCGAGCTGCCCCTTCACGCTGACGTAGCCATTATCGGCGCCAGCATCTGCGACGAAATGGGCAACGCCATCTACAAAGGCACCACCCAGAACTTCAACCCCATGATGGCTGCCGCTGCCGACACCGTCATCCTTGAAACCAAGGAACTCGTCCCCACCGGCTCCATCCCGATGGAACAAATCCACACGCCGGGAATCTATGTCGATTATATTGTGAAGTAAGTTTAAGGTTGAGGGTTTATGGTTTAAGGTTTATAGCCTTAAACTCTAAACCTTAAACCATAAACTCTATAAAACATGAGGAAAGTACTTATCTCCATACTAGTACTCACCACCATACTCTGTTCGGGCGGCTTCGCGCAAAGCGGCCCGAACAGTTTTTCTATGGCACTGGACAAGAAGGTCAAAGAGGTGAACACTTTGACGTGCGGAGAACAGGGGTTCTGCCTCTTTATAGAGAAAAAGACCCGGCAAATCCACGAAATGACGTTGCTGCACTGCGATACGATGATGAAATTGCAGTGGGACACCACCCTTTCGCTGCCTAATGAATGGAAAAAACATGCCATTTTCTATGAAAACGATGCTGTAGTGATTCTGTTCCGTATCTACCAAAGATCCAACATCACAGACAAAGGCATCCTCATGTTCTACCATCCTAAGACCAAAACCTTTGAGACAAAAGCGGTTTCAGGATTCCCTGTCATCGCAGCTTTGGAGCTGTGGCATCATTACGATGGTCATATTCTGTTCGCATCCATGGAGAAACACGGAGACAACGTCTGGTTTTTGACCAAGGAGAGCACTATGCCGCAACCCTTCTCCTTTTCTCGTGAAAATCCCGGTTTTGTACTGGCAACCAATGTGGACACCGCCCAGCATCAGGCTGTAATCTGTTTTTCTTCCGGCGGTCGTACCATGTACTTCGAAACCGATTTTGAGGGGAAATCCTCTTTTGCCAACATCATCAACGAGCCGGCTTCCAACGCACAATGGATTAATATCCGCAAAGGGCATTCGGTGCTGATGCTGTATTATGAAAATGACGAGACCTTCTACATGCACCCCGTCAACATCTTGAACCACAAGGTGATGCCCTGTGAGGAAATATACTGTGCCGACATTTTGGTCCCGAAATCATTGCCAAGCACGGCAAAATCCAAACGCACCATCATTGTCACTCCGCACTCCGATGTCTCCTTTTTCCCCACTTTCGCCCAATACGAGAACGGCAGAATTTATTGCACCTCAGAAATTTACTACCCTGAATACTACAACTATTACAACGGTTGGTACGTGGAGCCACGCTTCAACGGCTACCGCTACGAACGCGCCGACGTCCACTTCTTCGACACCAACGGCGTGTTCCAAACCAACGTCACCTTTCCCTACAATGAAGAATACGCTCTCCACTCCACTTTTTTCAAAAAACTGAGGGTCAACGCATTACCAAACAATAACACCCTACTCTATTGCACGGGCAAAGATGAATTCACCACCATGTTGTTGGATGAGGAGTTACATGTCAAAGACCCGATTCAGACCTCCGACATCCCATTGCAAGGGGTGACTTACAGCAAACGCACCACCGTGGTGAATGACATCACGCCATGGTACGGTCAGAACAAGTTCCTGCTCACGGCCTGCAAAATCCGTCCGGGGACACAACAACGCACAGGATTTATTGTCAACAAATTGGAATACTGGTAGTTATTTTTGAATTCATTCCATTGAATTTCCATATAAAAAATTGTACCTTTGCCGCCAGTATCAATCTTAATCTCTACGAACATGTTAGAACAAAAAATCAACGAAGACATCAAAGCGGCGATGCTCGCCCGTGAGTCACAGAAACTGAATGCTTTACGCGCCGTAAAGTCCGCCATCCTGCTGGCCAAGACCCAGAAGGGCGGCAACGGTGATCTGGACGAAGAGTCCGAAATCAAAATCCTGAAACAGCTGGTGAAACAGCGTCAGGAGTCGGCTGAGACCTACAAGGCGCAAAATCGCGAGGATTTGGCCGCTGAGGAGCAATTCCAACTGGATATCATCAAAACCTATTTGCCACAAATGCTTTCCGAGGAGGAGGTGGAAGCGACGTTGAAGGGCATCATTGCCGACAACGGTTTCAGCGGCATGAAAGATATGGGCAAAGTGATGGGAATGGCTACCAAAGCATTTGCCGGAAAGGCCGACAACAAAGTGGTCTCGGACATTGTGAAACGGCTTTTGGCTCAATAACTCACTGATGAAATATTACATTGTTGCGGGGGAGGCGTCAGGAGACCTGCACGCCTCCAACCTCATCAAAAAGGTGCGACAGATTGATCCTGCAGCGCAAATCCGCGGCTGCGGCGGGGACTTTATGCGCAATGCCGGAGCCGATCTACTTTTGCACTATAAAGACATGGCCTTTATGGGCTTCTGGGAGGTTTTCACACATCTTCCTGAAGTGTTAGGCAACATCAAACGTTGTAAAACGGATATACTCGCTTGGAATCCGGACGTTTTGGTACTTGTGGATTATCCTGGCTTCAACCTTCGCATCGCAAAATTCGCGAAGGAGCACCACATCAAGGTGGTGTACTATATTTCACCGCAGATTTGGGCATGGAAAAAAGGACGCATCAAACAAATCAAACACGATGTCGATGAAATGATGGTCATCCTGCCGTTCGAAAAGGACTTTTATGCCAAAAACGGCATGGATGTGCATTATGTCGGCCACCCGCTATTGGATGCCGTAAGCCGAGATCTGCCTAACCGCCCAGATGTACAGCAGTTCAGAGAGAACAACCATCTGGATGACAGGGAAATTGTCGCCCTATTGCCAGGCAGCCGAAAACAAGAGATCAACGCCATATTGCCTCAGATGATGCAAATGGTGAAACGATTCCCACAATATCGATTTGTCGTCTCCACCGTTTCTTGGCTACCTAAAGAGCTATACGACAAATATTTGCAGAGCTACGACATTGTACGTGTGTGCGACCAGACCTACGCACTGCTCGCCAACGCGAAAGCTGCCGTCGTGGCTTCCGGAACCGCCACTTTGGAGACCGCCATGATCGGCACCCCACAGGTGGTCTGCTATGCAGGAAGCGAGCTTTCCTATCTGATTGCCAAGCACTTAATTTCCGGCATCAATTACATTTCCCTGCCGAACCTCATCATGGACCGACCTGTTGTGACGGAGCTCATCCAACACGACTATAATACCGAAAGACTGGAAAAAGAATTGCGCCTCATCACGGAAGATGTGGAAAACATCGCCGCCATGAAAGCGCAATATAAGGAATTATATACGAAATTGGGTGACGGTTCAGCCTCGCAGAACGCTGCCGAGGTGGTGGTGAAAACCGCCCAACGATAATGTCACCAGACTAACTTGAAGCCTGTACTGTGCACATTGATAATCTGCACGTTAGGTTCACTTTTGAGCAGCTTGCGCAAGCGCGTGATATAGACGTCCATGTTACGGCTATTGTAAAAGCTGTCCTCGCCCCAAATCTTCTTTAAAGCATAGCTTCTATACAAGACATCGTTGCGCTTTTCGTAAAGCATGTCCAACAATGCCGCCTCCCGCGTGGTCATCTTCTGCTCTTCACCATTGATGATCAGCATCTGACGTTTACGGTCGAACTGGATGCTGCCGATATTGACGACATGGCTTTCAGGTTCCTCCTGCGCGCCCGTGCGACGCAACAAAGCCTGCATTCTCGCCAACAGGATTTCCATGGTGAAAGGCTTGGTGATGTAATCATCGCCGCCAATGGAGAGACCTTTGATCATATCCTCCTGCAACGTTTTGGCTGTCAAGAAGATAATAGGGACTCTTCCATCCATTTTACGAATTTCCTGTGCTAAAGTGAAACCGTCTTTCAGCGGCATCATCACATCGATAAGACACAAATCGAACTCGTTCGTGCAGAAAAGTTCATACGCCGCCTCGCCGTTATTGGCATGTTTCACGCTGAACCCCTTGCCGTTCAAAACCGTAGTAAGAACTTTGCCCAAGTTCATGTCATCTTCCGCTAATAATATCTTTTTAGCATCCATTTTTTCCATTTTTTATTAAAGGAGCAAAAATACAAAAAGTTTTAAATGGTTGGAAGGAAATGTGATTTTTGGATGTTGAGGCGATGAAGCCGTTGACCCTCGACCCTAACCTTCCAGCACCAGCTTGTAATCCGACGACAGCGCAAAATTCCGTACAAACTCCTCCGGATTCACCTTGGCGGCGAAATTGAAGAAGTCGGAATGGAAATTGTTGTCCTTCTCGAAAATGCGGATGTTAAACGGGGTTTTTCCCGAGTATTTATCTAACATATCCTTGATTTCCAATGCCATAGAAGCGTTGATATCGCGCAATTGAAGCTGCAGTTGCACGCCCTTGCACATCTTCTCATACACTTCGTTAATAGGATAGATATAGACAGGAGTCACGTCGTAGCGCACGACCGTCTGCTGGGTGTTTTTATCGACCCAGGAGTTCTGCTTCACGGAGGCGTTCACGAAAACGCGATTGCCGGTCTTCAGCAGCCAAGCATATTTCTCGAAGTTGGAGCCGCGCAAGAACCACGTCCATGTGCCGCTGTTGTCCTCCAAAACGACCTTCCCGTAAGGATTTCCGGTTTTGCTGACCCCCGACATCACGCTGCTGACGATGCCCGCCACCATGATGCCCTTGCCGCTTTGTATTGTACGAGACAGAAAATCCGTGTCCTCCATCACCGACATGTCCGCATTGGTGAAGCTGTCGATGATAACCTGATACTCCTTCAGCGGGTGGCCGGAAATGAAGAAACCCGCCACCTCTTTTTCGTATTTCAGCTGGTCGTAGTAGTTCCACGGATCACACTGCGGGAACACGAACGAATCCTCCACAGCATTCACGGCATCGTCCGACATTTCGGAGAATATGTCGATTTGCGTGGCGTTCTGTTCCTTCGACGAAGCGCGCGCAATCAACATATCGATGGTGTTGCGGCCCTTGTCGTTGGTGATGAAATACTGCGCCCGATGAATGTCGGAGAAGCAGTCGAACGCACCGGCGTAAGCCAAGGATTCGAGACAACGCTTGTTGCAGCTGCCAAGGTTGACGCGCTCAAAGAAGTCCATGATGCTGGTATATGGACCGTTGGCGTTACGTTCTTCCACGATGCTGCTCGCCGCACTGAATCCGACGCCCTTCAACGCCGCCAGACCAAAACGGATATCACCGTCCTTATTTACGGTAAAGGTCTCATCCGACTCGTTGATATCGGGACCCTTCACCACGATGTGGTTCTTCTGACAGTCTTCAATATAAGTGGTGATTTTCTTAATGTCAGTGACGCTGTTCGTCAAGTTGGCAGCCATGTACTCGGCGCGGTAATGCGCTTTGAGATAGGCTGTTTGGTATGCCACCCATGAGTAGCAAGTAGCGTGGGATTTGTTGAAGGCGTAAGAAGCGAACTTTTCCCAGTCGGCCCAAATCTTCTCCAACGTCTTCTCCTCGTGACCATTGGCCTTACCGCCTTCGATGAACTTGGGTTTCAACGCATCCAGCTTGTCTTTCAGCTTCTTACCCATGGCCTTACGCAACGTGTCAGACTCGCCGCGCGTGAAGTTGGCGAGCAGTCGCGACAGCAACATCACCTGCTCTTGATAGACAGTGATGCCGTAGGTATCTTTCAAGTACTTCTCCATGATGGGAATGTCGTACTCGATTTTTTCACGTCCCTGCTTACGGTCGATGAACTGCGGAATGTAGTCCATAGGACCGGGACGATAGAGGGCATTCATAGCGATAAGGTCCTCAAATGTAGAGGGTTGCAGTTCTCGCAGGTACTTCTGCATACCGCCGGATTCAAACTGGAACGTACCCACCGTATCGCCGTTGCAATAGAGCTGATAGGTCAAAGGGTCGTCCAACGGAATGTGATCAATATCCACATCCACTCCTTTGGATTTCTTGATATTGGAAATCGCCTCCTTGAGGATGGTGAGGGTGGAAAGTCCGAGAAAGTCCATCTTGATCAAGCCAACGTCCTCAATCACAGAACCTTCGTATTGCGTCACGATAATATCCTCCTTCGCTTCCTTGTCCTCCACGGTGGAGAGCGGCGCAAATTTGGTAAGATCGTCAGCACCGATGATGACGCCGCACGCATGGATACCCACCTGACGCACCGTGCCTTCCAGCTGCGATGCGTAGTCGATGATGTCGTGAATTTGCGGACTTCTGTCGTAAATCTCCTTAAATTCAGGCACATAGGTCAAACAGTTTTTGATGTTAACCTTCGGGGCTTTATGCGTTTTGGGATCCTCGGGCAGCTTCACCGGAATCATCTTGGTGAGGCGGTCGGACTCTGGAATCGGCAGATCGTGCACGCGCGCCACATCCTTGAGGCTCGACTTGGTAGCCATGGTACCGTAAGTGATGATGTGCGCCACTTTTTCCTTGCCATACTTCTGGATAATCCAGTTGAGGATTTTATAACGGCCTTCATCGTCGAAGTCCACATCGATATCGGGGAGGGAGATACGGTCGGGATTGAGGAAACGCTCAAACAGCAAATCGTACTTTAGCGGATCCACATCGGTGATTTTCAAGCAGTAAGCCACGACAGAACCGGCAGCGGAGCCACGTCCAGGTCCGACGGAGACACCCATAGCGCGGGCAGCCGCGATGAAGTCCTGCACAATGAGGAAGTAGCCTGGGAAACCCATGTTGCGCATCACGCTCAGCTCAAACTCAATGCGTTCGAGGATTTCTGGATCGATAGGGTCACCGTAGCGCAATTTCGCGCCATCCATGGTGAGTTTATGGAGGTAGTCGGCCTCCAACTTGATACGATAGACTTTCTCCAGACCGCCTAATTTCGCGATGCGGCCTTCCCCACCCTCTCCGGTCTCGAACTCAGCACGAAGGTCTTCTTCAGAAAACTGCTGCTTATAGCTCTCCACCGTGCCGAATTCCTCGGGAATCTCGAACATCGGCATAATGGGTGCGTGCTTAAGCGCGTAAACCTCCACTTTGTCTGCAATTTCTTGCGTAGTGGCCAGTGCTTCCGGAACATCGGAAAAAATCGCCTCCATTTCTTCGGGCGTTTTCAGCCATTCCTGCTTGGTGTAGTGCATACGGTCGGTGTCGTCGAACTTTTTGCCCGTACTCAAACAAATCAGCCGGTCGTGCGCCTCGCCATCCTCCTCGTTCACGAAATGGACGTCGTTGGTGGCTATCACCTTCGTGTTCGTCTCCGCAGCCAAGCGCAGAATGCCATCATTAGCGATTTTCTGTTGCTCGTAAACCGTGCGGTCTCCACCGGGTTTATCAGTTTTATGTCGCTGAATCTCAAGATAATAGTCGTCACCAAAGATGCTCTTGAACCACATCACGGCATCCTTGGCTTTTTCATATTGACCGTTGGTGATGTTGCGCGGCACTTCACCTGCAAGACATGCGGAAGAAACAATCAAACCTTCGTGATACTGTTCCAGCAATTCACGGTCGATACGCGGACGGTAGTATTTACCGTCAATCCACGCTTGGGAGATGATTTTGCAAAGATTATGGTAACCTGTCTCATTCTTGGCCAACAAAATCAAGTGATAGCCGCTACCATTCTCCTTATGTTCTTTAATAAGTCGGCTGCCGGTAGGATTGGTGTTGGTCACCCTCGCCACATACGCCTCGCATCCGAAAATGGGCTTGAAGATTTTCTGCTTCTGCTCATCTATTTTCTGTTGGCACTCAGCCTTTTCCGCCTCGTCTGTAAGTTCCGCCAGTTGTTTTTCCAATGCTTTAATTTCGTCCTTCACCTTACCGTTTTTCTTACCCACCACATCAAAAAACTCCTTGATGCCGTACATCACGCCGTGGTCGGTGATGGCCATGGAATTCATGCCGTTGGCGAGGCACTTGTCCACCAGCGCGGGAATGGCGGACATGCCGTCCAAGATAGAATATTGGGTGTGCACATGGAGATGTGTGAACTTACTCATAGTCAATGGTTTTAGTTTACAACGATGCCAAGAGCGGCGAAGTGCAAAGATACAAAATAATTGTGACGTGTGATGAAATGAAGAATGAAGAATAACCTTTAACCTGAAACTTGAAACTTGAAACCTGAAACCTGAAACTTGAAACCCTAAACAGTAAACAGTAAACGGTAAACCCTCAACCCTAAACCCTAAACCCTAAACTATAATTTTTGTACTTTTGCCGCGTCAAAAAAATCAAGAGTATGAAGATAGCATTGTTTGCAGCTGTAGATGAAGAAGTAAAGAGTATTAAGGAGCGTGTGCACCTGACCGGAATTGGGCGGGAGTGCGCCATGCATACGATTTTGTCATTCATGAAGGAACACGAGCATGAGGACTTCACCGTTTTGAATATCGGGACGGCGGGTGCGCACACCGTACCGATCGGGAGCATGTTGCGCATCACCGAGATTGTCTCCGGCGGTTCGAAATTCCTCGACCATCCCATGCTCACCGACACGCTGCCAGCAACCATTCCGAACGCAATTGACGGAAAGCTATACTCCTCCGACTGTTTCGTATCGCCGCACGTCTATTCCGCTGATTTCCTGAAGGATTTGGCCACCAAGGCCGACTGCTTCGACATGGAGTCTTCCGCACTCTACAGCGTCGCCAAGCATTTTGGGAAGCCCTACATTTCCTACAAAATCATCTCCGACCACCTGGACGTCGACCTTGACGCATGGCATCGCCTCGTCCACGAAGTCACGGGAACGTTGTGCAGCAACGTGTTGCATCTTCTTGATGAGATTGGGAAGAGGGAGACGGTGGAATTGCTGTAACGATACAATTTTATAATATAGAGACGCGATTCATCGCGTCTCTACAACGACAACAAAAAAGCGCGACTGCCTTGGCAATCGCGCTTTGATTTAGTAGCGGGGGCAGGACTCGAACCTGCGACCTCCGGGTTATGAGCCCGACGAGCTACCACTGCTCTACCCCGCAATGTTTTTCAGGCTGCAAAAATACACTTTTTTTGAATTTGACAAAATATTTTTCAGAAAAAATTTTCGAACGATTTTTTTTGTATTTTTGCCGGCTCAATTGAAAGAGGCTCTTCAATTGATTATTAAACAATTAACCTCAATGTTTCACTCTTAAAAAGCCCCTGTCTTAGGCTTAATTAAGACAAAATTTTATGTCAGAAGAATTATTGAATGCTCCTGAACAAACTCAAGAAATCGAACAAAACGTGGAAAATGTTGCTGAAAACGCTGCTCCCGTAGTGGAAGAAGCAATGCCCGCAGTTGAGGAAAAAGCCCCCAAGGCTCCCCGCAAAATGCGCGAAATTGAAAACGCCTATGCAGACGCCATGGCTAATTTCGACTGGGACAAGGTTTCCGACCAAAACGACCGCTACTCCAAAGACGAGCAGGCTCGCTTAGAGGATCTCTACACCAAGTCCTTCAAGTCCATCGACCAAGACGACGTCATCACTGGTAAGGTGGTTTCCATCAACGACCGCGAAGTGGTGATCAACATCGGCTTCAAATCCGACGGTGTCATCAACGCTTCCGAACTCCGCTACAACCACGACCTCAAGATCGGCGACGAAATCGAGGTTTACGTTGAAAGCCAAGAAGATGCAAACGGTCAAATGCAACTTTCCCACAAACGCGCCCTCATCCTCAAGTCATGGCAGCGCGTCAACGAAGCATACGACAACCAGGAAGTCATCACCGGTTATGTGAAGGGCAAAACCAAAGGCGGTCTCATCGTGGACGTTTTCGGTATCGAAGCCTTCCTGCCTGGTTCTCAAATCGATGTGAAGCAAATCCGCGACTTCGACGTTTACGTTGGCAAGACCATGGAGTTCAAGGTGGTGAAGATCAACCACGACTACAAGAACGTCGTTGTTTCTCACAAAGCCCTCATCGAGGCTGAAATCGAGGCTCAGAAAGCTGAAATCATCAGCAAACTCGAAGTCGGTCAAATCCTCGAAGGTACTGTCAAGAACATCGTTTCTTACGGTGCATTCGTCGATCTCGGCGGCTTGGACGGCCTCATCCACATCACCGACCTCTCTTGGGGTCGCATCAACCATCCTTCTGAAGTGGTTGAACTCGACCAGAAGGTCAACGTCGTTATCCTCAACTTCGAAGAGGGTAAGAAACGTATCGCCTTGGGTCTCAAACAGCTCACTCCTCAACCTTGGGAGAAGCTCGATGCTAACTTGAAGGTCGGCGACAAAGTCAAAGGTAAAGTGGTGGTCATCACCGATTACGGCGCCTTCGTGGAAATCATGCCCGGCGTTGAAGGTCTTATCCACGTTTCCGAAATGTCTTGGTCACAGCACCTGCGCACCGCTCACGACTTCCTCAAAGTCGGTGACGAAGTGGAAGCTGTTGTGCTCACCCTCGACCGCGAAGGACAGAAGATGTCCCTGGGTATCAAGCAACTCATCCCCGATCCGTGGGCTAACATCCTGGAGAAATATCCTGTCGGTTCCCGTCACACCGCTACGGTTCGCAACTTCACGACCTTCGGTATTTTCGTGGAACTCGAAGAGGGCGTGGACGGCTTGATCCACATTTCCGACCTCTCTTGGAACAAGAAAATCAAACATCCTGCTGAATTCACGAAAGTGGGTGAATCCATCGACGTGGTTGTCCTCGAAGTGGACACTGAAAACCGTCGTCTGAGCTTGGGTCACAAACAACTCGAAGAGAATCCTTGGGATGTCTATGAGACCATCTTCACCGTTGGTTCCGTGCATGAAGGCACTATCACCGGCGTGAACGACAAGGGCGCTACTGTGATGCTCCCGCACAACATCGAGGGCTTCGCATTCAACCGTCACCTCGTTAAGGAAGACAAATCCACCGCTAAGGAAGGCGAAACTCTCCCGTTCATGGTGGTTGATTTCTCCAAAGACGCTAAGAAAATCCATCTCTCCCACACCAGAACTTGGCAACCCGACAGAGACACTGAAGAGAGAGCTAAGAATGACGAAG
>Ga0310690_10003692_pt1 | contig 22669 bp, 43 predicted proteins | sample AusTroGonzalo_MG_2_FD_207661 | JGI IMG/M metagenome (GOLD analysis project Ga0310690, IMG submission 207661) | Bovine rumen microbial communities from tropical cattle in Woodstock, Queensland, Australia - Gonzalo_04 (v2) (version 2) | ecosystem: Host-associated > Mammals > Digestive system >... | reverse complement strand
CAATCAGGTTCCATATGCTTACTCGAGCAAACATACGATTGCCATCTTTTTCCTTAAACACCTGGTCCATATCTATATCCTTTCTTTATGATCTCTGCGGTATTGCAGTAACGTATTCTACGGTGTCTAAGACTTTTTCAGACATCCCTAGCCTATATGACACCCCAGACATGCCAGATGCGTGGGCAAAATATCCTACAGTAGTACCGCATACAACGCATTTGATCTGCCCGGTAAGGGGTTCAATCTTATGATTCTTACTGAGAGGAGACATCTGTCCAGATTTATCTCCGATCATGTTTTGACAATTTGGGCACCTAAACCCATTTTCTATACAAATATTTGTCCAAAATAGTTTATTCATACTCATATTAACGATTTCACTCGAATAACTTATATACGAACAGTCGGTTCTTTGCTCGGGTGATCGCTACATAGAAAAGATTCTTCATTTCCTCGGTATTCAATTGGAAGCTGTATGATCCGACATTCATTACGAACACGTTGTCATATTCCAGACCCTTAACAGAATGAATGGTCCCAACATAAAGTTCAGATGACTTGGCTACATTGATATTATCTTTAAGATAATTAAGAAACTCTCTACCGATCATATTACTATCAGGATTAAGTTCCAGCTTTAAGTGCAGTAGTTCAGATACGGAATCTATCTTATCCATAATAGGTTCAGAAGAATTTGCAATATTGCGAAGGGCTGCAATGACCTGAACATCATCCTGGATCTTAGGATTGACACCATAGTTAGATAAGAACCAGGTAACATCGGGATTCTGGAGCTGGGATGACAATCTGATATATTCACCATATTTGTCTTCAGACAGGTATGCTGATAGCCAGCTCAGGGTAAAAGAATCAGATAATGCACAATCGATCAGGTTCTGCAACTTATCGTCCTTACCGGAATTATAGTCAACTCCAAGTTCCTTAAGATATTTGGTTACTGCGTTAACTTCTTTATTAGTTCTGCAGAGAATAGCCGAAGTTCCGGATAAGGATTCTCTCTCATGAAGAACATCATCTATATCCTTAAGATCTATAGCACAATATTTGGCAGGCCCTTCTACTCGTTTAGTAATAACGATGTCACCATCTCGAGTACCCTGCATCTCAATCCAATATGAATCATCTGCATAGGTCCTACTGAATTCATTAGAATACTGACAGATCTGATTAGTGGATCTGTAGTTAACGAATAACCTGATCTTCTCCCAGTCAGAAGACTTTGTCATCGCCTTAATGAACTCATTTGATGTACCTCGCCAGGAATAGAGATTCTGCAAACAATCCCCAACGACAAAGAAATTCGAATCAGCAAATGAATTCAAAAACTTCATCTGATAGACATCAGCATCTTGCGCTTCATCCAGACTAATATATTTATACTGTTTCTTATAAGGTTCTGTAGCCAGGTGACCAGAAGCAAACAACTCGGCAACTTCAGCATTAAGCATATCAAATGTGATAAGATTCTCAGATCGCATCAAACGCTTAACTGCCTTATCATATAGCTCAGCCTGAAACTGCTCATCTTTAGTAAGGTTTTCCCTAAAAGTTAGTTTATCCTTAGACAACGTAATATTGCATTGCGCCTTAGCGTTTTCCCTAATAGCTTTCTCTTGGGATTCAGACGCAATAGCCGGAACTGAAAAATACCCTAAAGCTGCTCGGATGTTTGGATCTTTACATACAATAGAGTAACAAAATGCATGAAATGTTCTAAATTCCGGGACCGCTTTATCCGGATTTGCAGCTTCGTAGCGTCCTCGCATCTCAGCAGCGGCATTGTTAGTAAATGTCAACGCCAATATAGACTCCGGGGCTACACCTTCAGCTACCAGTCGAGATATGCGAGAAATTAAAACAAATGTTTTTCCTGAGCCGGCAGCTGCCAAACAAAGAATCCTATCTGAATTAGAGTTTACTGCCATCTGCTGTTCTTTATTAAGTCCCATATATCACCTCAATAATCCGTCAATATGATAATGTCAGACACTACAAATCGTTTTTTATTCTTTGTAGGAGTCAGGCACCGGATCTCTTCGTCTTTAATATCTGCATAATAACGACTAAAGATCTGCTTAGCTTGTCGGAAATTAATCGCCTTACATAGTGCCACATCATCAGTATACCTGTGACCCACCATCGCTCCAGGACGTGTAAACGCATAGTACTGCTTCTGTCTACCCATATAAGCAACCTCAGTTTAAAATGATTTTTGATTTCTTCTGCAGTGCTTCATGAACGATCTTCTCCAACCGGCGAAGCTGATCTGCGCTAAAGTCCTGCAATGCTACAGATACTTGCTCATCAGCTTCAGGTAGAAATAAACACTGGCATCCATTATCCTGGCAGTAATTTACTACCTCCTGAATCTCATCTGATGTAATATCCGGGTCTTTAGTAGCATCATAAGTAGCAAAGATAAACTCGCCCTCTTGACACTTAATGATCTTCTTTAATACTTCTCCGTTAATTTCAATCTTTTCCATTAGGTCCCTCCTCTACTTAATATTAACGATTTCTGTGATATAAATCGGGGGCCAGACTATCTAGACATAACTTAATCTCCTCTTTCATATACTCTTCCAGTCTGGCCCTGCGTTTCTTTTCTTTCTTCTCTTGTCTGCTCTGATCACGTTGTGTCCAGTAGTTATGTTGCTCGTTTCTAACAAAGAATGGACATTGCTTAGTCAGACATTTATGTTGTTTCATCTGCTTTAGAGATAACTTACCTCTATGCTTATTATGGTTACACCAACCTATAGGCATCCCCCAAGTCTGATTACGCATATGTTGTGGTCTGCGTTCCGGATCATGGAATACTATCCTCTTGTCGGGCATCTTTATCACCCCTATCTTTCTTCTTTATATAAATCTTTGTATCTAATGAGAAAAATTCTACTTCTCCAGTTAGCATGTTTATACACCCAGCAGTTCCCAACATGGAATCCATCATGGGGGTTACTTGATACTCAGTATTATCATAATAGAAAATAACTCCAGTATGGGTAGCCCCCAAAGTAGTTTCTACAAGATCTTCTTCCGGGTCATCTGCAGGGTTAGCCTCTCCACAATATGGGCAATAATTAAACTCATCGATATCTTTAGTATATGTGTGCCATTGAATCCAGCCGCCGCATTTAATGCATTCAAATCTATCTGCGTATCCGATCCTATCGGGATTTATGGGTTTAAATATACTCATACTGCTTACTCCACCTCAAGAATGAACATATTCTCGGAATCCAATAATCGCCAGTGTAATACTCTTCTATTTCGAATGTCAAAATACTCTCTAAAACTGTCATTTATGGAATTGAATAATTGATCATCAGTTTCCCATCTAATTACTTGGAAATCCCAAGAGTGGGTGTCAATTTGTCTGCAACTACTGGCAAATTCTTCTACTGTCATAATGGTTTCTCCTTATACTTTTATTGAATAACTCTAAACAATCTGGACACAACTGAATACCAACATATTCACCATCAACCCAGCCTTCAAATATAATTTTTAGCCAATCCTCTGAACCTACTGTACGGCAACTGGAACAATAAGAATAAGCACGATAGTTATACATTGTTATTTCTCCTTATATTCAGCATCCCACCAAACAGCTCTCATAGAACTGGAGCAACCTAAATGATCAAATTCTTTATTATGTATGGGGCAATCATCACAAAATACTGTAGGACACGAATCATAGTCTGGCTTTAACCCAAATATTTCTTCGTATTTCTCTGCGTTTGTCATATCGACATACCTCACCAACAAATGTCCCAAGTTTCGTCTGACTGATAATCACCGTCGTAATGGTCAACTGCGTAACCTAACTCCGCCAATGCACTCTTGGTTGCATCAGACATACGGGATACCGTAATCGAAAAATGACCGCGCTGTATAGCGGAATTTATCTGCATTTCAATCTCACTAAGTTCATTATTTTTAAGCACTTCCGTGGACTGCTTTCTTGCTTCATCTGCTGTAATCATATCAATCTACCTCACTTAAACTATTACCACAATGAGGACAAAAATTTGCCTTATGCTGTTGGTCTCTCAATGCCTTAATTGCGTAATTGATTGCTCTTCTACCTTTACCCGTAATTGGCACAAGTCCGAATTCCTCATTCTTCTTATTTTGCAGGTAAAGTAATTCATTGATAATCTCATCTACGGTCATTTCAGTATTCATATCAATCTACCTCAAATAATACTGCATAGTGTTTATTAAGTACTTTTGAAATACTTTCAAGCATATCAAACAAACCTTCAAGACTGACAGTTGCTGCTATATTTGTTCTACTATCATTTGTATAAATTCTATAGTGTGTTGCATCATTCCGTGTAATCGTAAATACGATTGGAATTTCTGTATTATTCATCTGTATTACTCCTCTCTGCCTTTGCGATACTCTGACTAACATTCTTATTCCAGAGATCCAAATACTCATCATAGACAGTATCGGATACTCTGTAGGCAATAAATTCCATCACCATCGAGATACCTGCCATAAATAAATCTATAGAATCCTCTTCGGTGTGACGAGCATCATAGATACCCTTAAATAAATTCATCTCTATAAGATCTTCGTATACGAGTTTATACGCTTGCTGTTTATCTATATCATGTAACATAATAGGTACCTCACTAACAATACATATCTGGTGTAAACCAAGAATCTGGCGACATCGGATCATCATCTGGGATAGGGTTTACTTCACTAGCCACATCGAATTTATTTTTAGAAATAAATTCACTATATGCACCTATAGTGAATTCTTTTGGAAGTTCTATATGCAGAATCTCCGCTATCGCTTCAGCATATTTAATCTGAGCCTCTGTAGGCGGTATATCTATAATAGGAATAAACGGCATAGTTGACCTCCTAAGCAGGTGTTATCGCTCCATGTATCCACGGCAAGGGCACTCGATAAGTAGATGTCTAACTAAAAAATAGTCATCCTCTATATCGTAATCTTCCGAAATTGACTCGCAATTAAGATAGATTCTATCTAATGCTTCTAATGCGGCATCTAATTCTGGGGTTGACAAAATGCGATCCATAATAGCCTCCTTTAAACCTCTGCAGCTTCTTTAACATACTGATCAAACGCACCCTGTACCTTATGATAGAGAGTAGCGTAAGATTCTCCGTAGTATACATATACCCTGTAGGTGTGGCTGCTGAACTTGGATCTTGCCAGTTTATGCTCGTAAAGCCATGCCACCATACAGATGATTGCCGGGTATACGATTCTTCTGATTGTCATCCAGTAATGAAGTGCGATTGCAAGGATTCCTGCGATGATACCTACGATGTAAAAGGGGAGTTCCTGATTAAAGCTGTTAGGAGAATCCGGAACTGCACTTGCAAGGATTACAGATGTTACGGAAATGACACCTAAAATGATGCTAAAGATTTTTCTGAGTTTCATAGTCAATACCTCCGAAGTTCTTGGTTGGTTTCTGTTGACTATAATTTAGCACATCTGTATTTATTTTGCAATACAATAATACGATGACACGTAAATGTAATTTTCTAGATAGTGTCGGACCAGTTGGCTAACAATAGAAGTGTCATTTTTAACTTCAAAGATCCAATCATACTGGGATTGCACCCAAACAGGAAACAAGGCCGAAGCTAATCTAGTCCAATCTATGTGAAATTCAATGTCATTCATAAAACACCTCAGTATGTTGTGGTTGCAAGTTGATCTGCAAACTGGATCATACGAACCATTGGTACTTTGTTATTGCACTTGTTGAGGTCCCAATCATCGTAATGTCCGATATCCCAACCGTCCATATGCCATCTGATGGCAGCCATCTCCTCAAAAGTCAAAGAGGTAAGTTTAGAATTACAAAGCTGCATAGCCATTATAAGAGACTGGGTGCCGTGCCCAAATCTAACTACATCATCTTGTTTGGGACGATAAGCAGTAGTTCGCCACCAATCAGGATGATCATCATCCGGGGGCATACGTTTGGTATAAGACTCATATCTCCCTATCTTGCACCAATCATGAACTAATATAGCAAATACAGCTGAATACCAGTTATGATTAACAACATCCACGAATTTCGGAACAAAGCGCAGACCAACCAGTTGGTTATATGCCTCAAGAGTATGGTCCAGCAACCCGCCAGGATAATTATCGTGATTATTCATTGACGCCGGGGAAGTATAGAAATCGGTAGTGCGTAACCAAGAAATCATCCGCTTAATATATGGGAATATTTTCTCCTGGTTAGTATTGCTGACAGTACCATCTCGAAGCATTGCTCTACGCAGCAGTGCATAAGCAAGAAGTTCCTCATAGATGGTTATCTTCAGTTCCATGTTCATTGTATGGATTGACAGACCACCCGCCGGGTAACAATCTAAATTGTAATGTTCTGCAGCATCAATATCAAAATAGCCTTTAGTTAAATCAATCATAAAAATATACCTCCGCAATTATATTAACGATTGCAGAGGTATATTATGGTCAGATTTCATATTTACACTTATTGGGGAACTTCTTTTCAAAGGTTTGAATCAAGCGCTGTCGAAGCTTAGGGTAGTCTTTAATCTTATCCGAATCATTAAGACAAACCATCTGATATGTGGTTGTAGCAATAGTATCGGCTATTTCGGGGAAAGTAGTCTCCATAAGTTCAAAATAGTTATACTTAATAGTCTCTGAAATGTAATTATCAGTAAAGTAATGCCAATATGCATAAATATATTGGTTAACATTAGTCGATGCACGAAGCGTAGAAATGGTATCAGGTATAAGATCTCCACATAATTCACCTACCGCGTTTAATCCCTCTTTTGTAAGTGCAGTAGTTATATGATAGGGTCGAATTATTTGACCTTCCTGCCATTCTGGGAGATTTAATGCAGTGGTCATCAAATCCATACCGGACCTACACTGATGTCGATACAGATTAGCAGTCTTGGAAAGTTCCAACTTACTAAACTTTATATGGGGAATATCGTCTGTGAAGAAATCTTCTTCAGACATAGGGCCGGTAGGGAACATATCATCATTAAAATAGATTATTTTATCTGCAAGATTCGGAATATTCCAGAAAAAAGACTCGATAGTGCAACTATTAAATGTAGGTAGGTACTTTGCTGGGATAAAATCCTTATGATATACAACTCTTACATTTTCTTGATTAATCCAGACAGGAACTTGCGAGGGACCAGATACGACCAATACGATATTTCTGATAAATGGCATATATTCAGCAATGCCTCTTATGAGATATCTTAAAGTACCCCAAGATCTGAATCTTGTAGGTGTCGGATTATGCGTTTTAGTCTTTATGGCATACTCGCGATACCATAGCTGATCCGCACAGTTTACATATGTTATTAATGCATCTATCATAGCTGACCTCATCAGACATTCTTAATTTCGATAGGAATTCCGAGTCTTTCTGCCTCTATACATATCCATTTACATAATCTAGAATCTTGAATATCTCTGCTCATTATGTCGTGGTATAAATCTGCAAGATAATGACCACGAGGAACTGGTTGCAACTGTTGTTGTTTCTGATTAGTGGAACCATCACGGATACGATGGGCAATCCCATAGAATGGCAATTCTAAAATCAAATTATCGTAATTGTAACATAAAAGATTAAAGTAACTATCCTCATCCTTATATTGATGTAAGGACTCATAAGTATATGTTTCCGGGAATTTGATATTATTTCGGATAAGCCACTCTCGGTTATATATGTGAGTCCATATAACACAATGAGCATTAAAACTAGAACGATCTATTGTACGAATTTTTAATTCTTTAAGCGGAGCATTTCTTTTAATGGCAATGTACTCTCTGTCGTTATCTTTATGAGAAAGTCGCTTATGGTTGAAGCATATATTGTTGAAATGTGATCCATAGGTATCTACTGCAGTGAAGATATTAAAGTAATAGTTATCTAATAGGCAGTCATCATCATCTAAAAATAATAACCATTTTCCACATGCATGTTGGATACCATAATTTCGGGCAAAACAGTTTCCCTGGTTCTCCTTGCGGAATACTTTAAATATATTATGTTGCCTAGCATATTCATCACAAATGGCAGCTGAACCATCGGTACTGCCATCATCAATAAGTAAACACTCGCAATCGGAATGGTCGGCTAGTTGAGTAACAACGCTATCCAGACAGTTAATTAATAAATCCCGCGGAACGTTATATATGGGAATAATTAAAGAAAATAATACCTTTTGAGGGTTTGTTGACTGTTTCATAAATTATGTTCCTCAAATTTAGTTTTGTGTAAGAATCTCCTCTACGGTCAGATCTCCGCCCTGACGATGAATCGGATCAACACCGTTCTGAACTAAAATCTGATTTACTTCATCATCCCCGAGAAGCTTCGTCACCTTCATGGCTCCTGTGATTATCCAAGGAACCGTATCCGGCCTGGGGTTTGTTCTATATTTATAAAAACCATCTTTAGGCAGATACGGAAGGCCGGCAAGGGAATGTTGATACTTATCGCTGCGGGTCTCAATTACGTTACCAGACTCGTCGAGAGAAGTTCGCATATAGCCGCGTTCATCGGATTCTGGTTGATAGTCCTTATTCTTTACATAGAGACATTTGGCCCAGATAAAGTTGTGTGGAAATTCAAGTTCCCCGGTGTCTTTGTTCTTACGATCAAATTGTGGGGCTCTAGGAAGTTCCCCTAAATGCCAACCAGGTCTAAACGATAACGTCTGACCACCTTTGGCTTGTCGTACCTGAGGTCTTCCGGTCTTAGATAGTCCGGCAAACTCACCTTCTTCAGCATCAAGCCAAACACCTACAGGGGTATCAGCTCCGCCGGCATTAGCTACCATAGGCGGATATAACTTACCATTTTTAACCTTAAAGACTTTATAGGCGATCCCAGTGGAAGACTTGTCATAATATTCAGGATCAGTGGCAACGGAAGATCTTATATAAATTTTCATTTTTTCTTCTCCCTATAGCCGTTTGCGTATGCTGCGCGGGCTTGCTTTTCAGCTTTAGCCTTAGCGCCTCGGCCGTAATAAGTCTTTCCAGAATTTCCCCACTGATATCCGCCACCTGGAGTTCTATGTACCGGCATAATTATTCTTCCTCAGGATAGGGTTTGATAATTCCAATAAAGAACTGCTCGGTCTCCTTACTGCAAAGCGGGCATACACCGTTAACGCTTTCTACTGCCTGATCAGAGGCAATCATAGCCGAAATGAAGATGCCGTGACAATTCTGACATTCTGCGATCAGATGATCAAAGATATTGTTATCGATATCAATGGTTGAGCCGTCTTGCTGACCATCTTCACCCATATCCTCTTCGACAACTTCTTCTTCTACCGTGTCAGTGTCATTTTCAAGATCAGGTCCACTGAAATCAGCCTCGTCTCCGAAAACGTTATCAGCTGCAAACACGTTCTTTTTCTCTGTAATTGCTGTCTTAGCATGAACGATTTTCATGAATTATTCCTCCGTGTACTCAAGGTATTCATTGACAAAATTCTGTATTTGCTCCGGGAACTCCCTATCTTCCAGATGATCAAGAATATAGTCTACGATCTCTGTATCCAACTCGTTAAGATAGATATCTCCAGGATAGTCTGTAGATTCAATATTATCATACCCGTCAAATCTAAAATACGTGCGATTAGGATTTGCCGGACCCTTGCTGTCAAGATCCTCTCCATTGAAAAACTTAAAAATGATGTCTTTTACGTCATCGTTATCATGGACATCCCAGAAGGTATCTGCGTCAACAAACACGTCATCATCAAAATAGTTATCTTCGCTGTAAGCAAGATCCACTAAATCTATGCAGAGATCTGCAGTAAGAGCATCCTTAATCGCAGCTTCCAATCCCTGAATATCTTTAATACGGTCAGCAGACTTAATCTTCTTACGCTTACGAATTTTAATTGCCATAAAAATAACCTCGTATACGAAATTAGCTATCCATATACAAGGTTATTTTGATTGGGAATATTGAGGTATGGAGTATCAAACGGTGACTCTAGCTAAGATGTGATTAAGTGCAGAGGCCAGGAGTGTAGTATTTACAAATACAGAGTCCGGAGTAGATCTGCTTGAATTCTTATGGTGTGTCAGATAATCGGCAGCACCATTAATAACACCCCACGCAGAACCAATAAAGTTCTGATTATCTTCATTATTGTAGCAAGCAAGGAAATCATTTCTTGCGTTCTCAAAATTACGCTGCTGTCTATCACTCATCTTAATCGGATCATACTTAAACACATCGTTAAAGACCTGGATGACATCTTTATATGAGATCTTCTGTCGAGCTAAGCTCATCGCAGTATCCTCAAATGTAGACATATACCCGGCAACGTCCTTCATCATCTCTCTGGCAGCAAGCATCCTACGGTCCATCTTAGCGGAGTGGATGATCCTTACTGTATTAGAAGAATTCTTAAAAGACATATTAAACTGATTCTGGCATACGATCCTAAGCGGACAGATGGTGGCCTTTACGGAATTAAGTCCGTCATGGGAATTCTGGAAGATAATATATGGGGTGATTGCATCGCCCATCAGCTTTACATTCGGGATCTTAGCGATGATATAAACCAGACCATTTGCGGTCTGACCGGCCTTTACATACTCAAACCCGACCTCATCTCCACCGATGTAATCAATAAAGCTAAACGCGTCACGATTCTGGCAGACCTCATACTTTGAGGATACGACACCTAATACATTGTCGGTGCCGTCGATCACAGTAAATTTCTTATCGGGGTACTCCAGCATATTACCAGATAAATCCCTAAGGTACATGTCCTTTTTAATTACGTTGTAGTTAAGTCCAGCGGCATTAAGTACTTCCTCTGAAGACTTAAGTCCCTTAATGTCAGTGCCAATGCTGGCAAAAGTAGAAGTTCTCGGCATAGTCATTCTCCTTTAATAAAGTATATTAATGTTAACGATTACAGTGTGTACTGTATCTAAATTAATCACAGTATACACTAATATTCAATACATTGCAATACTTTAATTACTTTTTATTTTGTGCTTGCCAAACAGTTATTGCCTGCTGTTCCTGGCCAAACCACTCAGTCTCGTTATTACAGCCCAGGTTAGAGCAAATTACCTTATACCCTTTAACATATTTGTTTATGATAATATCTTCAGAAGTTATGATTTCAGCTTTGCTGCCACAGAATTTGCATTTCCTCACGGAAAAATCACCACCAATCTAAAAATGTTCTTACATTTAGATAAGGTTAAATTTGCAGCTCCAGTTGTTCCGGAACACTAGCTGAACTTAATAATACAGATGCAAGATTTGGATTTTTGGCAAGGTTCAACTCATTGTCAACAATGAAATTAGATATGCCATCCTTACGCATGATCATCTTATATACCTTCTCATCTACAGTATCCTTAGCGATGAGGCTATAAATGTTAACGGTACCAACAACTCCCGGACGATGAAGTCGCTCCTCTACCTGCTGCATAGTAGCTGCGTTCCACGGCTGATCGTAGAAGATTAGGTAATTTGCTACCGGTAAATTATGAGATCCTGCAAGCTCCGGCACCGTACCAATAAGTATCTTACTGTCTGGGTCATTAATAAATTTCTGCTTATGCTGCTCGCGAATTTCCGGTTTCATAGTTCCGGTATAACAACATACCGGATAAGTCGTAGCTAAAAACCTATAGATGGTCCGCAGGGGTTCTACCCAATTCGATACTATGACTACCTTATCTCCGCCGCTGACTATGTCATCTACCATTTCCAGCAATCGGATAAGTTTCGCATTTTTGGAAAGATAATCTTTATCAATCTTAAGGTCTTTATCAATTAATTCCGGGCTACCAGTCACTTGACGTAAACGCAAGAAGCTGACCGCAAGTTCAGTCATAGACCGGATTTCCCTAATATGTTCCTGGATATACTCCCGGCGCTCATCGGCGAGCTTTTTATACAGCTCTGCTTGATATGGAGTATTCTCCACATATTCAATGGTATGAATCTTAGGTGGTAAGCTCAGTACCTTGGACTTCAATCGCCTGAGCATATTAGCTTGCAGCAGCTGCTTCAGTTTAGGTACGTTTTTATAAGCAACTACTTGATGATTGCCAAAACCTCCGTATACGCAGAAATCCTGGCACCAATCATAGTATTTATTATATGTATGACCATCTACCAGCTTAAGCGGGAGAAATACATCAGTAGCCCGGTTCACGATAGGTGTACCGGTCATTGGAATCCACTCAATAGGTACTTTAACCTCACGTTTAAGCTGCAATAAATTACGTCCGGCTAAGCTTGTAGGACTGCAGTTACGATGGATCTCATCAATTGCGATCATGCCAATGTAACCAGAATTTATTAAGGCGGCTAATTGCTGCCTGATAGGGTATCTGCCGCCCTGTTTCATTCGGATAGCTTCAATATTCATCAGTAAAAAGAATGGAAGTTCCGGAGCATCAGATTTTCCATACATGTGTAAGGTAACCAGGTCTGCTAACTTCTCGGCCCCGCTGCCTTCCATCCTAATGGTCTTATTGCGCCGTATACGTTCTCCGAGAAGATACGGCACTTCTTCTCCGTCAGTATGCTTCTTAATATCTTCGACCCAATTGTATTTTGCAGAATTCTGACAAACAATAACCAGACAATGTTTAATGTGATTAAACTCTCGATTATATAAAGCTAAATTCATTACTTGAGCAGTTTTTGTAAGTCCGCACTGGTCTGCCAAAATGAACCCACTATGAAGTCCTCTACGCTGTCGATCAATAGCATACTTCATGAAATCCAACTGGTGGGGGAATGGCTCAAGCCCAGTCTGTACTCTAAAAGTTATTCCAGTCAAGTCTATGTCCGGAATAACATTAGTGTCATCAAGCGTAGCGTCTTCATCTAAGTGTTCATTGGAATATACTTCGAGCTGGGTCTCATATTTAGTCCCCTTAAGCTGATTAATAAGGAACCCTAATCTCCCTAGCGGAATGGTCCAATATTTTTTATCGTTAACCCAAATACGTCCGGGTACATTTTTGACCAGCTTAATAAGTTCAGGATCATATTGGAACCTGATGATATAAATATCATTATCCTGGACTGCGGTAATCATGCTTCTCCTGGATCACTATAAGAACGTGGTGAAGTGCCATAGGTTTTAGGGTGCTCTTCTTTGACATATAAACCACGGCAAGTATCTTCATACTGTGCCTTATGCAGCATATCGCAGATTAGTCTGAACAGATCCCTTAACATTAAAACCCTCCGAATTTTGGTGTCTTACCATCTAAAATTATCTCAAGTGGTTCTTTGTTACGTTCGATTACCAACTGCTTCTGCAGCTCTGTAATCTCTTGATCCTGAGACTTGAGCATCCTATTTGTAATTATAGCATAGGCAATAAATGCAATTACAAGTATTGCGCAAAAGATTACACACATTATTTCTATATCAGTCATACAAATATACCTATCAGCAAGTAACTTGATTCAATCCCAGGATACAATGACATATTCCGCTGCCACCATTACTGGGGTGGTTGGAACATGATCTACAAGCAAGTGGGATACTCTGATCATCCCAACGAATATCTTTAATTGGGGTCTTCGTGTTCTCAGGGTATGTTATAGGTCCACCAGTACCGGCTGTAGTATCAATAGGATATGTTGTGGTGGTAAATGTTAACGGCATATTGCTCAAAGAGTATTTGCAAGCGGATACCTCGATACCTTCGTGTCTATACTGGCATACTTCTCTATGGACACAAGTTTCACACAGTGACATAAATTATTCCTCGCATTCACTTGGATTGAATTCACAAGTATCAGTGAATTCACATTTCTGGCAACGTTCCGATGCAACGCGTGCATTATGAGCATCACCTATTTTATCCATTTCCCGTTCATACTCAGGAGTGAAAATGCTACCAAATTCCAATGCAACAGGCAGGATGAACTGCTTTGCTCGGTTCCTTAATTCTTTACCTTCCGGATTAGGAGTTCCGTTAGGATGCAAATCACGACACTCATCTTCGGACTTATCATACATAATAGACGCAATGAACGAGTATAAATCATCCTCGTCATCAAATGCTCGGAAAAGATAAGCCTGAAGCTTATCAAATCGATCTTCCAGAGTTCTAATTAATTCAGGATTATACTTTGTCATGTTGGGATTCTCCTGTTTATCTTCTAAAATAATGTCAATTACGCGAGGTGATCTTCCAGCCCATTACAGACTTAATTTTATTACTGGTAAGAAGTGTAACCGGCTCACCACACAATGCCTTCTTAACTGATGCAACAGATAGTCGGGACTTGTATGCCAGCAACTTGTATGAGGGTATAGCCTTAACAATGTCCGCAATTTGACGTTTTGTAAACCGAACTAACCTTCGCCCACCTTTGGTGTCTTTAGTAGATGATATAGCATGCTTTGTCGGAAGATCCTGTATATCAAGTTCTGGATGGGCTTCATCATAAATGGCAGTAGTTTCCGGCTTAATCCATTCTTTAAATGAGTTATTGAAGTTACTCTTATTGCCACAAGCTTTCTTCATAAAGCAGAGAGCCAGACCCTTTTCAGGATCAAACCGCTCACCATCCTGGCACTTAACTACAGTCTTAGTACCATCACCCCAAATTACAATAGTAGCAGGGTCATTAAAGATCACTTTCTTCATACCGGGAAATGATACTTTCTGATATTCCTGACACAGCTCAAGGAAAGCCATGGTGTTTCTTACATCAGCCTCAGCATAATGCAGTGCATCCTTTGATATTTTGTCATAAGGAACTCCACCATATGTCATGAAGTTCTGTTTATGAATATCAGATTTATGCTTTTCAAGATATTCCTTGAACAACGGAGTCTTCTCTTGCGCTTTTCCGTGAAATTCTTTGATAAGGTAGACCTCTGCCATAGGAGATAATACCCCGTAATGCTGTTTATCTATAATAAAAATATTATTAGGGTAATTGTAGTATCTTTTAAGTGGGTACTCATTATCATTGACTGTGCTGAGCTTAATAAGTGCAACCTCACCCTTAATAAGCTTAAATACATCACCGACATTCAAATCTTTAAATAACATCGTGCGCCTCCTTTTGGAATATTGATCTAATCATTTTAACGATTGGAAGGGTTATTCTTCGGCATCTTCGTCTCCCAAAGTTTCCTCTGTGACTTCTGTTTCTTCAGTCGACTCTGTTGTAGGTACGGGTGTAGGGTCGGGCCAAGTTGGTCGGCTGTATAGCGGTACACTTGTACTACCCACTACGAATGTATTTATCACATTGACCGCCGCAAGATATACAACAACAGTTATCACTATGGCAAATGCAATTATTAACACCATTGATCCAAAGTCAGGTTTCCTCATGGTCATCACCGGAATTTATATTAAATACACTTTTACGCCATTCATCTAAATATTGCTGATACTCTTTACAGATTAGTCGGTTCATTGAACAGTATGATTTATTAGGACATTCTTTGCACATATCAGAAGAATATGGGTTTATTCCGTTTGTTAAAAATTCTTCCATGTTACTTCCTCTTCCACCAAGGTTTCTTCTTCTCTGCGGCAAGCCTTTCAGCCTCGGCTAATCTATCTTCTTCATCAAATTTCTTCTTATAGTATTCAAGATTCTCCAGAATATCATCTAGTTCATCAGAAGTAAGTCCAACTTGTTGACGAAGTTGAACATAATTGTAAACACCAGAGTCTACTAACTTTTCTACGGATCGAAACTGAAATTTAGTTATCATGAGCTACCACGATCCCTTTTGCATACTCTTCCCGAAGTACCAAGCGTTCTATGTACTGACTTACCTTTAGATCAGCTGCTGCTGCCTGTTTATTAAGCATCTGTCGAACGTCAGGTTTCAGACAAATTTGTATTTTTTCTACATTAGCTGACATACTGATACCTCCATGGTTAAAGTATATCAAAGTGTGGAAGAAATTCAATACCAAATTAAATAATTTTAGACATAATAAAACCCAGTTATTCGATCAGGGTAAGGAATAACTGGGTAAAGACCCTACCCGAAGGTTTGCTTGTTTCGTGGAGTGGAACTACAAGGATATTGGATGTAGTTCCGTCGAGCAAGCCTACAAAAGCGACACAATGAATAGTTATTCTTGAATCATGCTATCAGCATAACTCTGGTCCTTACTATCCGGTTCGAACGGATACTGGAACGGTTCTAAGCCGTTTGCCTCTGCCGTTGGGCTAAGTAAGGGTAAATGGGAGGCACAACCTCCCCTGTTGGAGTTATCAGCCATTCTCCAAGTTCCCGCTACCCAAAGACTGTTTACCACAAGGACGGTGTTAGGGTATTTACCTACTCCCCGTCGGGTTTGCAGTGTGTCTACTGTAACCTCCGACGGCTTTCGGTATTAAGCATTGGGCACATATCGGCTTGCCAGTTTACCAAGGACTGTTACTACCTCGGTCAATGCTCATGTCGGGAGCCTACTTTCCTCTAGCAGAGCCAACCCTGCATGTCGAAGCTAACTTCGAGTTCCCTCTGTTTCACTTGTATACCGCAAATATGAGGTGGGTGGCTATTTGCAACTAGCCAATGCGGTTTGTTACATTAAGATTCAACTACCTGTACCAATAAGGTTCATCTCATCTCTAGTCCCTCATATATGTAACTAATATGAGTATCTTGCTCACAGTCACAAGATATAAAGACGCTGATATTCCGTCTATCAGTGGCGGCTCGTTTTTGGTAGAGGAGAGCGACCTCTTGGTACAAGGTTGTTTAAGGTACAACCAAGTAAAACCTATACCTGACTTAACTCAGGTGGTTCTCTCGACAAGGACTCGAACCTTGTACGTTTAGCACCGTAGCCCTCTTGATTTATAACGATCACGAGTAGTATCTTAAACTCGAATAGTTTTTTATATGAGGGGCTTGCACTAAACCCATACTCTTGGTGCGTATACCGTTCCGCCACGAGAGATATTTTAAGTGAGTGTGGGTAAATTCCTCGCCTTGATACTTCGATGGCATTACCCGTTGCTCGGAATAGCACTCACAACTACCCCATTGTCCATTTGCAGGTCAACTCGCACCCCACGGCTCGACATTGATATTTCAATCTTCTGCCTTTACGCTATACCGTGTAAGACTTGGTGCGGAGTGTCTTATAGCCATCAACACGCGTGTAAACAATTTTACCAACTATTCGTTTTATGCATCATTCGAGATAGTCAGATAGGCTACTCCGCTGGTGATAGATTTTTAATAAGAACCTACCAAACTTATTTTAGTATAACCAAGCCTTCTCCCAACAGTTATACTGTACTCCGCACCAACCGATATTTACAACCTCGGTCAAGGGTTTTGGTCAGACGGAGTGTCCCTATTTGTGAAGTAGGCCAGGATTTGCACCTGGCATATATTCAGAGAACCAATGGCATCACGGAATTGAACCGTGTCTGAATTCTTCGCATGCCCTTGCTAGAGTATACCTTTTCCTCCACTACTTCATATAAGCGAGAGTCCTGCCGTGAATCCTCAGCACCTCATCCCGTCAAGCGGGCCAAACTCTCTAAGGGTTTGAGAGACCTTGATCTCTCCATTTACGCAGTGTATAACCCCTAAATACGCGGCTTTCCTTTGCGGATTAGCTCACACCCTATGCCTCGACCTTAGTATTTCATTCAGCCTTTGCGCTACGGCATATAGGACTTGGTATAGGACATTCTTCCCGCTGCAACGATTAACTCTCACAGATAAAATAAATATCTTATCGGATTACTCCTGCACTGTTAGTGAGTAGAAGTTTGTCCTATTGGTAAGAGGGTTCAGGCGTCAAGATGTTGTAGTAAAGTGAACCACCTTACATCATCTGTCCGTCAGACAGTAACGAAGTACTATCCCATCATTTAAGTTAGTACGAACAAAAACGAACTAACCCCTCTTTGGTCAGAGCAGATATTCGTTAAATACCATCATGTGCTCCACGCAAGGAAACAGCCTATTAGCATAATTCCCAACTAATGTCAGAAATACCGGGATCTCACCGATTTTCCTCACTCGCACATACTCTACTTTGAGCTATGCTCTGTGGTGATAGATTGTTCAAGGTACAATCTAACAAGACCTCACTTAGTGATCACTCTCCGCTTGTACCCATAGGTGGGAGAGACGGACACCAGGTCAACCTACGCAGGGTAAACTCCCTGTCACCTGATAGATTTTTGAAGAGATACCTACCAAACTCTAATTTATTATTTTGGGCGGTGGCTATAGTATCATCAATCGCAATTCCCGTGTTTCAAGTTACCGTCCGCGAAACAGTAACCTTAATACCCGCCCTACTGGTGATAGGTTTTATTGGCTAACCTAACAACCTCGTCTTACATACACTCCACAGGCGTGACTTTCCGAGTGTCCCTCGGTAGATTTGATCTAAATAACTTTGCCTTTGGCATTTTCGATTGATCGAGCATAGCCTTGTATTCAATGTTCATTCCTCGACTCAGTCCTATCGGTCAGCCATTTAAGTAACCAACTACCTAGCAGTGTAGCAACCATCTCCGGAAGTCCAGTCGACCTTAGTTTATTCAACTTCCGGTGGCATTGGCAAAGTGTATTTAATAAGAATAAACCCCCAAGTAGGAGTCGAACCTACGACACAACTGATACGAGTATCGGTTTGCTGCTACCGCTGAGCTATTGGGGGATGTTGAATTAAGTTGTCAAGATTCGGAGAAGATTTATATCCTCTTTCCCATTATAACGATTGCTTCTTGACTTTAGTGTATCATGTGTGTATATATTTTGCAATACTTGTTATGCAAAATCTTTATCATCTGACAAAATGTCATCTAGATCCAGGGCACGGGACTTAGCCAATTCCTTACGCAGACTTGCGTTTTCACGCTTAAGTGTATTAAGCTCTCCGGAGTTAGCAAACAATTCTACTAACAGTCCACCAAGAAAACCAAAAGCACCACACCATGCAGCAAAGATCCAAACGGACACAAACATCACCACCAAATCATTTCTCTAAATCTTTCAGGGACCATCCATCCTTTAAATAGTATATGCCATACCGGATCATCCGACCATAGCGATTTGGTTTTTCTACGTAAACGGTTTCTATTGGGTATCCACGCTTACGGAGATCAGATATGATGCTGCCTAAACGCATGGTACCATACAATTCGTAGGCCTTGGCGCATGTGATTTTACGATATCGTAAAAGGTATCTGGAAACTAATTCGATCAATGTTACTTCTGCCATATCGTTACCATCCTCCATATACTAAAGTACCCGGCTTTAACGGGAGGAAAAATCTGAAACCTGCTACGAATTTCACGCAAATCACAAAAAGGCGGTCCCATGACAAAGGACCATGGCTGAGGTTAATGGAATTGAACCATTACACGCGGAGTCAAAGACCGCTGCCCTACCTTTAGGCTAAACCTCAATGTTTCAGCCATTTCTTCGACAAGAGGTAAGGGAGAAATGGCTAAATACCTTACCCGAAGGTTACACTTGGAGGTGTCCAGGGTCAGAACAAATCTAAAACAATCCCGGAACATGTCGAGCGAGCCTACAAGAGCGACGATCATATGCACTCAAACAAAACTGCCTGAAGCTACCTATATTCATTATAACGATTATCAGCGAATTTTAATTGGTGCCGTCTCCGAAAAGGATATCCGCAATATCAATGTCATCTAAGATGGAATCTGTGTCGCTTAGATCATCTAATTGGGAGGTATCAGAGGGACTAATATAATCCTCTAAAATGAGCTGACATCCTTCATAACGATCCGAAGTATCATATTCATCAAATTGAGTGATGTAGATATTAAGTATGTGTTGAGAGCTGTCATCATCCAGTTGAAGCTCTACATCAATATCGAATTCCTCCGCAGGATCATATGTTTTCGCACAGTCAATGATCCTATCTTTCAGTGTATCTAACATGATGTCTGTTTCAACTGAATTATCCGGGAGTCCGGTCCAGTTTGACAACTCATCATATACAGCGATATCACAGATCTTATCGAAATAATGATCTCTGAAATCACAATAATCTCTAAACATTTGATTTCTTCGTTCTACATCCTGGTCATATGCAGTTACAACCAATACCGGGAATTTAGTGTCCCACCCGTACCGATCTCCAGCGATCATCATTCGATGCAAGCCTTCTTGGGTGCGAGACGCATAATTAATATAGGGGAGATCAAATTTATTCCCGGAATCAAGATAATTTTCAAGCCAGGTTAACGATTCTGTATCCGCTCTACGGCCACTAATTATATTCTCAATACTAACTTCAGCAGGGAAACCATATTTACTGCACTGCTCAAAATACTCATTAGGAGACATCATTACAATCTTACCAGTACGATTTTTAGCTTGCTGTTTATACTTTAAATCTTCTGGATTAAGATAGTCATTATATTCAGATGTTCCGGTATCACAATGAAATGGGGTACCCTCGAACATGCTAGGATCAATAAAGGGTTCGGATGTAGATTTGATGTAACGCTTCATGTCTGTATAAAAGGTTACTGATCGTCAAAAATCTCCTCGAGCATATAATGGGTCTTAACCTGATACCTACTTGCTGGATAATACTCCAATATTACATTTTCTACGGTTTCTATGGAATTAAGCCCCAAGTAATTGATCAAAAACTTAATATCGGAAACCTCTGTCGGACTGTCTAATGTAGACCTGCAAGACAAACATTTCATTGCAAGTAGATATTCAGGAGAAGCCATAAATACAGTGAGATTTTTAAAAATATCTTCACCAAACCTCTCGAATTCACCTTCAGGGGATACAAACCCCTTTACACCGTCATTAAGCCAATCTTCCGAAAGATTACGTTCTTCAGCGACCTCTTGAATAAGAGTACGGATATCCGCCTTAGGCTGAAAGACTGCATCAATATCATGAGTAGAGTCTCGTGCGTCCAATCCTAAACACATTACTGCACCGTCAAACATGTCAATCTCTCCAGTCATATTGTTCTCAATAAGCTTTTGATCCAAAGCGAGTAAATTATTAAGAATATCCTGCTTAGACATTACAGACTCTTCCCTAGTACTTTTAATATAGCGTTTCATAGTTATACCCTTGCTAAACAATTAGCTGTAACAAATAGATTTCTAGATCTAAACCATCTTGGGGACTCTTTAAGTAGCACAACCCGCAATCCCCCCTTAGCGTTCATAGTAAAATGTGGCTTATCCAAATACGTACTTGGATCAAAAATCCAATCCGGGCGCTTAACATGACATTCTGAGCACATAGCATCTACCACTGCAGCAAATGTAGCCTTCTCAACTTCAGACAGATTATCAAGATCAAGTACGGAATCCTTAATATAATCATAGGAAGGAGATCTTCTGAAATCATCCAGAAAATTAGCTAAAGCGAAATTTACATCTTCAGATGCACATCTTTCTCGTAATGTTTTCATAAATAGCTCCTCAATTAAAAAGCACCACCAGATTTGATCTTTGTCACAAGAATCACATCATTGTGTGGTGCTACAATATTAACAAGCTGTGTTGGCAGCAGTTAATCTAATATGTTAGATGTAATTCTTGTGACAACTATATTGTAATTAATGCAATACTATATGTCAATCGAATCACATAGACGGGCTCATGCTAAATCTCGTTTAATACTCTCCAATTCTGATATGCAGGCTGAAATATCCGAGTTGTCTATAGACTCATTTTCAATGATTTTATTTAAGTCATTAATGAGATCGGTTATGCGAATCACGGCCTGATCGCGTTTCTGCTCTTCATTATATAAATCAATTGCAGCATCCTGCTCAGCACTGGATTCACCATCAGTTATACCGGACTGATACCCTTCTTCTTGAGCATCTGCTAGTAATTGGTTGAACAGATCTGAAGCCTGCCGGCCTAATTTCTGATCTATGATCTTATCAAATTCTTCTTTATCATTTGAACTTACAGAGGTAAAGAACCTATCGCCATCTTTGGTTTCTATATAGAACATATCAATTCTCCGGTTTTATATCAGGATCACATTTAGTTAATTCGCAGCAATACACTATATTATTTATACCACATGTAAATGGTTTATAGTGACCGCACCGCTTACAAATTTCAAGGTCAATAACATCTCCGTATTCAGAATTTCGAAGAAGTTCTTTATATTGAGCTTCAGCCAAAGCATAACCCTGCTTAAGACCTTTAAGATAAGCCTCTTCTGTCTGCCTCACCACTTTACCCTCTTTCTCTGTCTTCTATGTTGCGCCTTGAGATAAATCCTTCGATATCTCCAGTCCGTAAACCAGTGTCTTATATGTACTCGGCATGATGAAATCAAGTACACAATAGCTGCAATACCTACAATAATAAGAACATATATAGTTACCACTTATGGAACACCACACTTAAGACAGTTTTAATGATTCAAGTGTAGCATAACTGACATCCGTTATTATTACAGAAATATTACATCTACTAATTATAACGATTACACGCATAAGAAAAGCCTCTGATCGAAATCAGAGGCCTCTCCATGAACAGAACTACCAAGAATTAGGTATTTTGCTTAATTAAATATTTTGCTGCAACCGGCGCGTTTAGATCATAGTAACCGTCCGCA
>Ga0310690_10003689_pt1 | contig 22687 bp, 20 predicted proteins | sample AusTroGonzalo_MG_2_FD_207661 | JGI IMG/M metagenome (GOLD analysis project Ga0310690, IMG submission 207661) | Bovine rumen microbial communities from tropical cattle in Woodstock, Queensland, Australia - Gonzalo_04 (v2) (version 2) | ecosystem: Host-associated > Mammals > Digestive system >... | reverse complement strand
TCGCTTCACACTGCCACAGGTAGGTCTCACCTTCCTTCACAGTCGCATCAACCGTCACTGCATCAGGTGTGCAAGGAGCTGTTGCGGAAACAACGGTCAGTTTCAATGTTACAACCGAGTCGCAACCGGCGATATTCTTCAACGTCACCTGACGGTTAATCACGTCACCGGCATTCGTCGCTGCAATCGCTTCACACTGCCACAGGTAGGTCTCACCTTCCTTCACAGTCGCATCAACCGTCACTGCATCAGGTGTGCAAGGAGCTGTTGCGGAAACAACGGTCAGTTTCAATGTTACAACCGAGTCGCAACCCGCGATGTTCTTCAATGTCACCTGACGGTTAATCACGTCACCGGCATTCGTCGCTGCAATCGCTTCGCACTGCCACAGGTAGGTCTCACCTTCCTTCACAGTCGCATCAACCGTCACTGCATCAGGTGTGCAAGGAGCTGTTGCGGAAACAACGGTCAGTTTCAATGTTACAACAGAGTCGCAACCGGCGATGTTCTTCAACGTCACCTGACGGTTAATCACGTCACCGGCATTCGTCGCTGCAATCGCTTCGCACTGCCACAGGTAGGTCTCGCCTTCCTTCACAGTCGCATCAACCGTCACTGCATCAGGTGTGCAAGGAGCTGTTGCGGAAACAACGGTCAGTTTCAATGTTACAACAGAGTCGCAACCGGCGATGTTCTTCAACGTTACCTGACGGTTAATCACGTCACCGGCATTCGTCGCTGCAATCGCTTCGCACTGCCACAGGTAGGTCTCGCCTTCCTTCACAGTCGCATCTATCGTCACTGCATCAGGTGTGCAAGGAGCTGTTGCGGAAACAACGGTCAGTTTCAATGTTACAACCGAGTCGCAACCAGCGATGTTCTTCAACGTTACCTGACGGTTAATCACGTCACCGGCATTCGTCGCTGCAATCTTTTCGCACTGCCACAGATACGTCTCGCCTTCCTTAATGGTAGCTTCCACCGTCACCGCATCCGGGGTACAAGGAGCAGCTGCCTTCACCTTGAGATTCAGATTAACCACCGAATCACAACCCGAGATGTTGGTAAGCGTAAGGGTACGCCCAATCACATCGCCCGCAGTGGTGGCAGCAATCTTCTCACATCCCCAAAGGAATGTCTCCGACTCAAACACTTCCGCATTGACCGTTGTCGGTGCCGAAGGGGTGCCAAAACGAAGGTCAAGCGTCTTAATCTGTCCGCCGACATCTACAGAATAGACGCCAGTCTCTGAAAACGTCTCACACCCAAAAAGGTAAGTACCTGGTTGACAGAGCTGAACGGACACTACATCTTGTGCCATGAGGCAAGACGCCACACACAGCACAAGCAAAGTCCAAATTGTTTTAATATGTTTCATTTGTTTATAAAATTAATTTTCATTTTACCATTCAGCCGCCACCCCTCACGCAAGCACGGGGGACTCACTGCCCTCCATATCATCCTCAAATTTCACCTGGATGCCGGCTGCACATTACACAAAACGATCCATACCGGTTATACGGTTATCCGGTTCCGTCCCGACGCCGTCTTTTCCAAAAAGCCGTTGCGCTTCGCCTGCAAAAAAATGTGTCAGTTGAAAGCAGGAGATTCCGCTATGTTGGCTCCGGACCCTTCCGGCGTTTTGTCAGCCCGCGGCTATCGCCGCCCTGCTAACGAAAAAAATTACACCTTATAAATATATTAGCAGATTTTAATCGGTTTGACATCTATTTCATTTAAAAAACATCCTTTTCACATATCGTTGCATCCAACTTGTCGTGCACATAGAACCCTTGAAGCATTTTGCACAACAATACCATGAATAATAGCGAGATAAAATTTATCTTCCCACCATAATTCAGGGATTTTGCAACTAACACGGCGCAAAGGTACTGCTTTTTTTTGAATTGTGCAAAGTTTTTTCTCTTTTTTCAATTATTTTTTGCGTATCGTACAATATATCACACGCATATTATTCTATTTCTGTATAACAAGCAAGGGGCACTCCTTAAGGTGTGCCTCTTGCTTGTTTCCGGCCGGTGAGCCGGTATTTATTTGTTTCCTGTTGCCCTTATTTCTTGCAGTCGCTCTTGCAGGTGCACTCGCAAGTGAGACATTTATAGCAAACTCCTGCCAGAGCCGCACCAAACAGCGGAGCCACGATGAAGAGCCACAACTGCGGCAGAGCCAAAGCGTTCTCCGAGAAAACCGCCTGTGAGATGGAACGGGCCGGATTCACCGAAGTGTTGGTCAACGGAATGGAAATCAGATGGATAAGCGTCAGTGTCAGACCGATGGCCAACCCGCCGAAAGCGCCATTACCGTGCTTGGAATCGGTAACTCCGAGGATAACCATCAGGAATACGAAGGTCAGCACCGCTTCAACAGCAAAGGCGCCCCATACATTGGTTTGCAGATAGCCTGCTGCAAGATCATCGGCACCGAAAAAGTCCCCATAGCCGTTGGCAGCAAAGGTACCAATCTCCATATTGGCGGACTTGGCGATACCGAACAGAATAGCGGCAGCCACAATGGCGCCGAAAATCTGGGCGACCCAGTAGCAGAACATCTCCTTCGCGCTCATCCTTCCGTTTACGAAAACGCCGAGACTGACGGCCGGATTAAGATGCGCACCGCTGATGTGACCGATGCCGTAAGCGGCAGCAACGATTGTCAGACCGAAAGCGAGAGCCACACCGAGAAAACCGACATGACCGAACAGGGCGGTACCACAACCACCCAGTACCAAAACTGCGGTTCCAAAGAACTCAGCAGCCAATTTGTTACATAATTTCATACTGTTTTTGTTTTTATTGGGTTAAAGTATTTGAAATGCAATGATAGCTATATCCCATCGCAATCAACTGAAATAGCGGGGATAGTTCTGCATGAACAGTTCGACAGCATGGGTCAGAGGGCCGTAGAACTCACCGCCGGAGGCGTTCTTATGACCGCCTCCGCTGAACACATCGGCACAGAACGTATTGACGGGGCGGTCGCCCTGACTGCGCATGGAAATCTTGATTTTCGTCTTGCTTCCTCCCGCCAGATGAAGTTCCGCAGGGTACACCTTGTCCGCCCGCATGAAACAGGAATAGTATATGTCTTTTATCTGGAGCGGGAGATTCACCAGTCCTTCGGCATCGCCGTGCTGGAAGTTGAAACGGTAAAGTTCCGGCCGGCTCAAGGCAATCAAAGCGGCATGGTGCTCCGGGAAAATCTGCATCTTATGGCAGAGGCAGTAGCCCATAAGCCGCATGCGGTCGGCCGTCCACGCATTGAAAATCTCGTTATAGACGGCATCCTTGTCCACACCGGCGGCTACCAGTTCAGCCACAATCATGTACATCTCCGCATTGTTGGAGTTGAAGGAGAAATTGCCGGTGTCGGTCATCATGCCGGTATAGATACAAGTGGCGAGGTCGCGGTCAGGCTTCCAGCCGGTACCCTGCTCAAGACGGCACAGCAGCCGGAAGACCAGTTCGGAGGCGGAAGCCGTCTGCGGGAACGAAATCACCGCATCGGCGAACGGCTCCGGAAAAAGATGGTGGTCGATAACCATCTTTTTGCATGGGAGCGACAGGATTTTCTCACCCAACAGACCGATGCGTTTGGGAGCGTTGAAATCGGTGCAGACGATGAGGTCTGCTTCGTCAAGAAGGCGGTCCGCCTCATTCTGTGCAGTGTCGTACACCAGGTCGCGGTCCGCTCCGGGCATCCATGAAAGGAAAGCCGGGAAACGGTTGGGAACAATCACATCCACCTGCTTGCCTTTCTGTTCCAGATAACGGCGCATGGCAAGAGAGGAACCCATGGCATCGCCGTCAGGCGACATGTGAGTTACCACCACCACCCGCTCCGCGCGGGCTACCAGTTCTCCGGCAGCGCGGACAAGAGCCGGGTCGATAAGGATGTCTGTCATAGCATCGGAATCACAACAAGACAAGGTGCGGAGCACAAACAGCGGAACGGTTCAGACCACTCCGCTGAAACCCATGAAAGCCATGGCGAGCAGACCGGCCGTCAGCAGGGCTATCGGAGTCCCCTCCATTGTCTTCGGAACACGGCTCATCGCCAGTTGTTCGCGGATACCGGCAAAGAGAATCAGCGCTACGGCAAAACCGATAGCAGTGGCGAAAGCGTAAACCATGCCCTGTAACAGGTTGGCCTCCGCTCCGGGCACCTTACCGGCCCATGTACCGTCACCCACCAGAATGGCCACACCCAGGATGCAGCAGTTGGTTGTGATGAGCGGCAGGAACACACCCAGCGCCTGATAAAGACTCGGACTGATTTTCTTCAGCACAATCTCTATCATCTGCACCAGCGCAGCAATAACCAAAATGAAGAGAATAGTCTGCAGGAACTCCACATGGAACACCTCCAGAACGAACTTCTGCAGCAGATAGGTCACAACGGTGGCCAGGGTCAGTACGAACGTCACAGCCGCCCCCATGCCCGCTGCCGTATCAATCTTCTTGCTCACGCCCAGGAACGGGCAGATACCGAGGAACTGGCTGAATACGATATTATTGACAAATATCGCACTTATTATTATCAGAAAGTAAACCATAACTTATTTCCTTATTTTGTTAACTATTGCCATCAGATAAGCCAGGGCGATGAAAGCGCCCGGAGCCAGCACGAAGATAAGCATGCCGTAGTGTTCAGGGAATACCGCCCTGCCGAAGCACATGCCCGAACCGAGCAGTTCGCGGATAGCGCCCAGCACGGTCAGCGAGAGCGTAAAGCCCAGACCCATGCCCAGACCGTCCAGCGCGGAAAGACCGATGCCGTTCTTCGCGGCAAACGCCTCGGCACGCCCCAGCACGATGCAGTTCACCACAATCAGCGGAATGAACAGACCGAGTGTCTCGTAGATGCCCGGCAGGTAAGCCTGCATCAGCAGTTGCACCATCGTCACGAACGAGGCAATCACCACTATGTAGGCAGGGATGTGCACCTTGTCCGGAATCAGGTTGCGAACAAGCGAGATGACCACGTTCGAACAAACCAGTACGAACAGGGTGGCCAGACCCATTGACATGCCGTTGATGGCACTCGTGGTGGTGGCCAGCGTCGGGCACATGCCCAGCACCAGACCGAAAGTCGGATTCTCACGCAGCAATCCGTTGGTAAACGTATTCAATGGTTTATTCATGGTCTTCGGCATTTTGAGGTTCTTCAGTTATTACGGGTTCTCCGGTATTCTCTTCCGGCAGCAAAGTTGTAGCACCGCTGACAGCCTGCGTTTGGTCGGACTCGCAGGAGTTATATGCATTGCGCACGGCCTTGAGAAAAGCGCGGGAAGAAATAGTGGCGGCAGTGATGGCATCCACTTCGCCGCCTTCGTCCTTGCTAACAAAGAAATGAGTAGTGACAGGATTCTTGCCGACAACCGACTGACGGTTCTTGTCGGTCTTGAACCAGGTGGTCATGTGGTCGCCCAGTCCAGGGGTCTCTTGATGCTCCAGCACCTCGTAATTGACCACATTCCCCTCCTTGTCGAAACCTACCATCAGACGGAATTTGCCGCCGAAACCGGTCTCTTCCGTTTGAACGGCTGTGGCTACCCATTCACCGTCCTTGTAGGCTTTGTATATCGTATTGCCGTCTTTTTCTTCGGCGGGGGCGATTTCCAGTCCTTCAATAGCAGGCAGCACCGCGGAAATAGCGGCCTGTTGCTTCTCCGCTTTCTGCTGTTGTATGGGTTCGGCGGTCATCACATACAATCCGCCGAGCAAGGCCGCCGCACCCAATGTTACCATGGTAAGCGACAGCACCATATTCAGTAAATTGCTTTCCAGTCTTTTCATGGCAGTACCTCCTTATTTTTTATCCGTAGCGGCCGCACGCACTTTCTCGCCGAAACGGCGCGGACGGATTCGGTTCAACAATGGTACACAGGCGTTCATAATCAGAATAGCGAACGACATGCCTTCCGGATAGGCGCCCCAGGTACGGATTACCATCACTATCAGACCGATGCCTATACCGAAGATGATTTTGCCCCATCCTGTCATCGGACTGGTCACATAGTCAGTCGCCATGAAGAATGCGCCGAGCATGAGTCCGCCGGTCAGCAGCGTATAGGCCACATACTGTCCCGTGCACATGTCTGCCGGCAGAATGCCGCACCAGCCCGTGAGGGCTGCACAGACGGCCACAGTGGCGAGGATGCTTACAGGTATATGCCATGTAATGACGCGCATGCAGATTAGGAAGATACCGCCCGCTATGAGTGCCAGTGCGCATACCTCACCCAGACTGCCGCCCGTCATACCGAGCAGGGCGTCTTTGAGGTCGGGCAGACTGGCTGCCATGTCCCCCTGCCCTTTCAGCACGTTCTTCAGGTAAGAAAGAGGAGTCGCACCTGTGACGGCGTCCGTATAACCGCCGGCAAAGCCCTGGGGCTGAGGCCAGGTGGTCATCTGCACAGGGAAGGAGATCAGCAGGAACACACGGCCAACCAGCGCGGGGTTGAACGGATTCTGGCCGAGTCCCCCGAAGGTCATTTTGCCTACGCCTATGGCCACTACCGCACCGATTATCACAATCCACCACGGCAGATTGCTCGGCAGGTTGAAGGCCAGAAGAAGACCCGTCAGCACAGCGGAACAGTCACCGAGTGTCGGTTTTTCTTTCAGGATGTATTTGGCAACAACCCATTCGGTGCACACACAAGCGGCTACACTGATCAGGGTGGTTATCAGCGCTCCCCAACCGAAAGCAACCAGACTCACCGCGTATGCGGGCAGAAGGGCGGCTATCACAAGGAGCATGTTTTTCCGGACGCTGTCGCCGCTGTGGGCATGCGGAGCCGGAGATACAATCAATGGTTTCATCTTCTTGTATTTGATGTTCTTTATAATCTGTCGTTTCCGCTCCCCATCGGGGATACGGCATTATTTCTTTGCCGCGCGGGCGCGGATGATACCGCCCACGGTGGCCTTGCCCATGCGGATGTAGTCCAGCAGCGGACGGTGGCTCGGGCACGTGAACAGGCAGCAGCCGCAGTCGATGCAGTCCATCACGTCGTGCTGCTCCATCTCGTCCCACATCTTCTTTTCTGCCTGCTTGCTCAGCAGGTAGGGTTCCAGTCCCATCGGACAGGCATCCACACACTTGCCGCAGCGGATGCAGTTCTCCGGTTCTGTACGGCGGCTTTCCGCCTCGGGGAGGAACAGCAGACCGCTAACACGCTTGTTGGCAGGCATGTCAATGTTGTTCATCGCGCGTCCCATCATCGGGCCGCCGCCGATTATCTTGCCCGTATCTTCCGGCACACCGCCTGCCTCGGCCACCACCTGGGTCAGCGGAGTTCCGAAACGGACACTGTAGTTCCCCGGTTTCTCCACGCTCTTGCCTGTCACGGTCATTACGCGGGAGATGAGAGGTTTGTGCTTCTGCACCGCTTCATACACGGCATAGATGGTCGCCACGTTGTCCACCACCGCACCCACTTCGATAGGCAGGGCGCCGCTCGGCACCTGGCGACGGATGCAGGCGTCTATCAGTTGTTTCTCGCCGCCTTGCGGATATTTGAGCCGCAGCGGCTGAACCTCCACGCCCAGCGTGCGCGAGGCCAGTTCTTTCATGCGTGCAATGGCGTCGGGTTTGTTCTTCTCGATACCGATAACGGCTTTTTGGATACCCAGAGCGCGCATCAGAATCTGAATGCCCGTCATGATTTCCTCACCGTGCTCCAGCATCAACTGGTGGTCGCACGTCAGATACGGTTCGCACTCCACTCCGTTCACAATCAGCACTTCGGCTTTTTTCCCCGGAGGGGGCATCAGTTTGACGTGAGTCGGGAAGCATGCGCCGCCCAGACCGACAATGCCGGCCTCCTGAATGCAGTTGATGATTTCCTTCGGCTCTAACGAGCATTCGCGGATGACATCGGTCGAACGGTCGATGCTTTCCAGCCATTCGTCGCCTTCCACATCAATGAAGATGGCGGGCATCTTCATGCCCCAGGCGTCGCTGGTGACATCAATCTTGGTCACGGTGCCGCTTACGGGCGAGTGGATGTTTGCGCTCACAAAGCCGCCGGCTTTGGCGATCAGTTCGCCCACCTTCACTTTCTGTCCCTTTTCCACAACAGCCTGCGCAGGAGCGCCTATATGCTGCACCAGCGGAATGATGGCTTTGTCCGGAAGCGGGCATTCGCGGATGGGCTGGTGTGCGCTGTATATCTTGTTGTCATGCGGATGTACACCGCCTATTCTGAACGTTTTCATGCTTGTACCTCCTCTTTTTGGGCTGTTGGTTGGGTCTGTTGTCCTTCGGCGGCGGGCGCAGCGGGTTTCTTCGGCGGGAAGTTCACCGCATGGATGGCGCCGGTCGGGCATACGCCCTCGCATTTGCGGCACAGACGGCATTTCTCACTGTCAATATAAGCCACGTTGTTTTCTACCGTGATCGCCTCGAACGAGCACTCTTTCTGGCACTTTCCGCAGCCGATGCACGCATTCAGACAGGCCTTGCGCGCCACGGCGCCCTTGTCCTTGTTCACGCATTCAACCACCATGCGGCGGCCCTTCGGACCTTTCTTCCTCAGTTCGATGATGCCGCGCGGGCAGGCTTGGGCGCATTTGCCGCAGGCAACGCATTTCTCTTCGTCCACCTCCGGCAGACCCGTTTCGGCATTCATGTGGATGGCGTCGAACGGACAGGCCGCCACGCAGTCGCCGCAACCGAGGCAGCCGAACGGACAGGCCGTCTCACCCACATAGAGGCTGTGCAGGATGCGGCAGTTCTTCACTCCGTCATACTCGCTCGTCTTCGGACGGGCGGCACAGACGCCGTTGCAACGAACAACGGCAATCTTGGGATCGCTCGCCGCTGCCGTCATACCGAGGATGGCACCCACTTTCTCCATCACAGGGGCACCGCCTACAGGGCACAGCAGGCCGTCCAGACTGTCGGACTTCACACAGGCCTCTGCCAGAGCACGGCAGCCTGCAAAACCGCAGCCGCCGCAGTTAGCGCCCGGCAGAACCTCCTGCACCTCGTCGATGCGCGGGTCTTCCTCCACCTTGAATTTCCGGGCGGTCAGGTAAAGTAGCAGTGCCGCTGCACAACCCGTAATGCCCAGAACAAGCAAAGAAATCACAATCAGGTTCATGATATTTGTTGTTTTTTGGTTATTCTTCCGGCAGTTTCACCGCAGTGAACGAGAAACTCCTTTTCAGCCGCCCTTTGAACAGGGACAGCACAATGTAATAGACTCCCACCGCACACAGCGCCGCCGTTCCGGTCAGCGCCTCATTCTCCACACGCATGTCCAACACCGCCGCCACAACCGTCAGGATGACAAACGGCAGCACGTAGGCCAGCACCACTGCACGCCATGCCAAACGTTCACGAACTTGCACCTCCACACGGTCGCCCGCACGTACATCCGCATCCGAACACACGGCATCCACCGTCTTTTCGCGACGCTCGGCCGAAACACACATCTGCCTGGCCGCACAGGCTGCACACGAACCGGCCTGCTCAATGCGGACACGAACCGTACCTTGGCCGACGCTCTCTACAACCCCTTCGTGGCGGATGATTCCTGACATGGCTTGCAATACCACAAATTAGCCTGCAAAATTAAGTCTTTTTTCTTATATGGACAAATATTTTTCGGCTTTTCTCAAAAAAAACGGCTGTTTTTGCGGAAAAGAAATATTTTTAGGTCTTTTTTTCATGAAAATACACATTTTATTTTGTATCTTTGCACACTTTTTGTACATGTTTTCCTTGCACGCCGTACACGCATCGTTTTTGCCGGCTCTGTCCGCGTGCGTAAGTAACCCTAACCAATATCCGTCAGTATGCCCCGCCGTTCTGTCAAATCACCCGTCCCTGATGCAGCCTCCTCCCGGGAGTCTGTCCGTATAGAGGTCTCCTCCGAGTCGTTTCTCACACGCTTCAAAGCCACCTTGAACGACCCGCGCACGCAATTGGTATGCGGCATCCTGCTTTGCGCTGCAGCCCTCTTCCTCGCCCTGGCCTTTGTCAGCTATTTCTTTACCGGAAGCAGCGATTTCTCCGTGCTTGAGTCGGACGGCAGCAGCGAGGCACGCCGCAGCATACGCAACATGCTCGGGCTGCCGGGGGCAAGAGTGGCGCACTTCTTTATCCACAATGCTTTCGGTGTCTTCAGCGTGTGCTTCATCGTTATGCTGGCAGGCTACGGATTGCGTCTGCTGAATGCGTGCCGGTTGAGAGGCGCGCGCTTCTTCTTCCTCTGCACATTCTGGCTCCTTTGGGGGGCCGTATTGCTCGGCTTCATCCAGACAGTCGCAGGCTGGAACGGGTTCTTCCGTCTCGGAGGAGCGGTCGGCAATGCCGCCTCCGCATGGCTTGAGTCGTATCTGCGACCTCTCGGCGTGACGATGCTGCTGCTTCTGCTGTTGGTTATCTTCCTGATTATCACAGACGAGAGCTTCATCCCCCGCATGCAGCGGTTTGGTGCATGGCTGAAAAGTCTCGGTACACGCAAGCACACACCGGACAACCCGCCCGTGGATGTTCCTGTGGATGTACCCGTGGATGATCCGAAGGACAATCCGGAGATATCGAAACCCATTGACATCATCATCGGCGAACCGGTCTCCAACGGCGGCGACACACCGGAGAATGACATCACAGTCACGATTGAAAACCGGGAAAAAGACGACACTGACATTGACGACCCGGGCGTGCCCGCCGACATTGATGACCCGGAAGACCCCGAAGATCCTGCCGACCCGGGGCTGGAAATCCAGCCTACCGATGAGGTAGAACTCTCCGCACAGGACCCGGACTACCTCCTCCGCAAACTTGGTCCTTACGACCCGCGCAAGGACCTTGAGACCTATGTCTTCCCCACCCTCGACCTCCTCAAGGTCTATGACAACGAGACCGCGCCCGTCATCAACCAGGAGGAACAGCAGGCGAATGCCAACCGCATCGTCACCACCCTCCGCAACTACGGCATCGAAATAGAGCAGATTAAGGCTACGGTCGGGCCGACCGTCACCCTCTATGAGGTCATCCCCAAGGCCGGCATACGCATTGCCAAGATCCAGAATCTGGAGAACGACATCATGCTCTCCCTTTCCGCCATCGGAATCCGTATCATCGCCCCCATGCCCGGCAAGGGTACTGTCGGCATCGAAGTCCCCAACGAGAAGCCGCAGGTCGTTTCCATGCACTCGGTCATTGCCTCAAGGCGTTTCCAGGAGGAGAAGAAGATGCGGTTGCCTGTCGCTATCGGACGCACCATCACCAACGAGGTCTTCTGTTTCGACCTCGCCAAGACGCCGCACCTCCTCGTTGCAGGTGCCACAGGACAGGGTAAGTCCGTCGGCCTCAACGCCATCATTACGTCGCTCCTCTACAAGAAGCATCCCGCTGAACTCAAGTTCGTCCTCGTGGACCCGAAGATGGTCGAATTCTCCATCTACAAACCCCTTCTCCGTCATTACATGGCGGCGATGCCCGACCAGGAGGACCGCGACATCATCATCACGGACTGCCAGAAGGTTATCAATACCCTCAACTCGCTCGTCATTGAGATGGAGGATCGCTATTCCCTTCTCGCAGAGGCCAATGTCCGCAACCTCGAGGACTACAACGAGAAGTTCTGCTCGCGCCATCTCAATCCCGAGAAGGACGTGGAGAACCTCGTCACCCATAAACTGCTCCACCACCACTTTATGCCTTATCTCGTCATTGTCATTGACGAGTACGGCGATTTCATCATGCAGGCCGGCAAGGAGGTCGAGCGTCCTATCCAGCGTCTCGCCCAGAAGGCGCGTGCTGTCGGCATGCACATGGTTCTGGCCACGCAGCGTCCCGATGTCAAGATTGTCACGGGCACCATCAAGGCCAATGTACCCACCCGCATTGCCTTCCGCACGCAGTCGGTGGTGGATTCCCGCACCGTCCTGGATGCCAAAGGGGCCGACCAGCTCATCGGAAAGGGCGACATGCTCTATTCCGGAGGAGGCAACATGGTGCGTATCCAGTGCGCCTTCGTCGATACGCCCGAAGTGGAGCGCATCGTGGAGCACATCTCCGAACAGCAGCATTACACGCAGCCCTATCAGCTGCCCGAATACGTTCCCGAAGGGGCCGATGGCGAAACCCCGCAGCCCGGCGCCGTGGACATGAAACGCCTCGACCCGATGTTTGCCGATGTGGCGCGTTATGTGGTCAACAAGCAGGAAGGCTCCACTTCCCGCCTGCAGCGTGCGTTTGAAATTGGCTACAACCGTGCCGGCAAACTCTCCGACCAGTTGGAGGCCGCCGGTATTGTCGGACCGAACAAGGGGTCGAAAGGGCGTGATGTCCTCATTCAGGACCTGGAGTCTCTTGAGCGTATCCTGCAGGACCTCGGTCTCTGAAACGCATGAAACCGCCCCTGCTCTCCGGCTACCTTTTAGCTACCCTTGAGCTACCCTTGGGCTACCTTTAGGCTGTCTTTAATCTGTTTTTTCTGCAACGATGAAACTCCTTTTTGTTCTCCTTACCGTTTTTGAAAGTTTTCTGGCTGCCCTCTCGCAGCATACCCTGCAGTCCGACCTCCGTGTCACCGTGACGGCGGAAGCCTCGCAGCCTATCACCTATGCCGGCTCCCTGTGTATGCAGGGTGAGCGATTCCGGGTGGCCATGCTCGGCCTGACTGCGGCGTTCGACGGCACCACGCTCTATCTCTACCAGTCCGAAACCGAGGAACTGACTGTCTCCGACCCTTCGGCCGACGAACTCATGCAGACCAACCCTCTCTGTTTTGTCCGGGCCGCGCTTCCGCTTTGCCACACCACCGAACGCTCCGCACGCAACGGAGCCGAGACAGTCATCACATTCACGCCGAAGGAGATGGCATCCGCGGCTCAACCGGCTGTGCTGCCGGACGGGTTCCGCAGTCTTACGCTCTGTGTCCGCAATGCCGACATGATGCCGTTGTCGGTGGAGATGCGTGAGAAGAAGCACACCACATCGCTTTCTTTTCTGGCTCCCCGCTATCTTACCGCCGGAGAACCTGTCCCGTCCTTTGTCCTCACGCAGGAGGACTTTCCCGACGCCTATATCAACGACCTCCGCTGACCGTCCTTTGCTGTGACCTTTTCCTGACACTCCGCTGACCGTCCTTTGCTGTGACCTTTTCCCTCCGCTGCAGCCGTTTCTGCCGCGAGGTTTTCCCTCGCGCGCGTACTTATTATTAATATAATGTATAATTGCTGTCCGGTAAAAAATGTATTAAAGAGGGAATGAACTGATGTCTTGTATGTATTTTATTTGCCGATGTCGGAATAATGTTTTAATTTTTGCAAACGAGAATTGTCACGGAAAAAGTCCGCAAGTACAACATTGAAAACTAATTCCAGTGATGACAAGGTCCGTTTGTATAATCAATATGCATACGGAAACACAAGGTAACGATACTCAGAATGATGTTTTGTGTCTCATTTTCCCAAGCAAGGAATCACCCGATAATCACCCGACAATCACCCGACAATCACCCGTTCTTGACAGCGGATTGACAGGGCAAAGAAACGTGCCGTTCCTCTCTGGAGCGGCACGACTATAAGACGCACCCTGCAGGGAAAACAATTACCAGTCCACGGAATTGAGGCGTCCGCGCCAAACATCCGTCATGAAACCGGAAGCGGTCTGTCCGCCAACGAGCCAGATATAATCACCCTGCGCAAACGCAGAGACACGCCAACGCGCGCCAAAGTCAGCCGGCCACGGCGAGTGAGTGGTGTCGGTAAGAGCCGTCCATGTCATCCCCTCCGTGAGCGAGACGCGCATGCCGTCCATCAGAGCCAGTCCGTTATCCATACCTCCATACCAGACCATGCGCTTTCCATACCAGGCCATCCCCGCGCCCGCAAAGGGCTGCAAGCCGGTCATGCCTTCATGCAGACGCACCATGCGGCAGCCCGTGGGAGCCGCCTCGAAGGCATAACAACCGCCTGTCATCCGTCCGTCGGCCGTATATCCGCCCGCCAATAGAGCCTGCCTGCGGTCGCTGGAACCGGGGAACGGCACCACGGAAAAATCGGAGACCGGAAAACCGGCGGCATCGACCTCCCACTGCAAGACGAAGAGACTGTTTTTCAAATCAAGGGTGGCCAGACGGAAGACATCGCCGCTACGGACCACCGCCCACACCTTGTTATCAAACGACATGAGGAGGGAGAGACAAGTCCACTGTTTGTCCCACAAGTCCTTGAAGCCTGTATCCCACACCGCGCCGTCAGGCGACGTATAGACCACCGTGTCAGCCACATAGCAGAACAGCGAGGAGAGAGAGTCATAGACAACCGTGCGCACATGGCAGTCCGCGGGAAGACCGGTGACTGTCTGCTGCTCCCATTGTGCGGCATCGGAAGAGGTAAAGAGCGAGGTGGTGAATCCGTCGTTGGTGAAGAAACAGAAGCGTCCGTCCGCCAGCATGGCATGCTGCTCGGCAGAACGCGGCGGAGCAATCTGCGCCGTGGTCCGCCGCCAGACATAGCGGTCGGGATCCACCTGATGCACACGCGGAAGAATACGATACCACTTCTCATGCTCACGGTCGGCGGCATAGACGCGCAGGTAAATGGGCGAGCGCGTGAAATCAAGAGTGTCGTACCCCGTCAGCAACTGCGAAGTGTCACCCAGATACCAGATGGCGGCGGAAGGGACGGAGTTGTAACGCACCACCGGCACCACCTGACGCAACGAAGTGCCGAACAGCATCGAGTCCTTCTCCATCAGACGGATGCAGCCCGTGTCAGCCAGAGCCTCCACCAAAAACTTCGCTGCCGAAAGGCCCGGAAAGCTGTCGTTAGAGGCAAAGCCGAAAGCCGAGACTGTCGGGTCGGTTGTGTCGTAAGACGGCGTGGACGACGACTTGGAACAGGACAGCACCGCCGGCAACAGAGCCGACAAAAGTAACAGCCTGAACAGACCGCCGGACCGCCGGAAAAGGCCATATAAGGAGTAAAACATACGCATGTCGGTTGAAATTTCATGCAAAAATACTACTTTATTTGCATATCTCCAAAAAAGGTTGTAATTTTGTGGCAAAATTAGCGTGTTTATGCTGTTTGAAAGCCAGATTATAGATTTTCTCCGCGGCTTCCCCCCAGCAAGGATTGCCAAAGAGAAAGCCGAGATACGCGGTCTGGACGCCCAGCGCCGCCGCGTAATGACCCATGAGGAAGTGATTGAGGGGTCGCACAAGATAGTGGAACAGATTGAGCGGATGCGGTGCTGGAAAGAGGCGCAGACAGTGATGCTCTACTATCCCATGCACAACGAAGTGGATTTGCGGTCGCTTGTGAAGAACTACTGTGACGAGAAAGTGTTCCTGCTACCGGCGACAATCCCCGGTCACATGATTGAAGTCCGCCAGTACGTCAAGCACGAGCCGCTGGTGAACGGCCGTTACGGCATTCCTGAACCAAAGACCCCCGCATGGACAGGAAACATTGACCTGATTCTCGTGCCAGGCGTGGCCTTCGACAAAGACTGTCACCGACTCGGACGAGGCGGAGGCTACTACGACCGGTTCCTAAAACAACTAAAGACAGGCATGAAAATTGGCGTGTGTTATGATTTCCAGTTACACTCCGATTTGCCGCACGCCCTCTTTGACCAGATGATGGACCGCGTGGTCACTCCGAGTCAGACCATTGGAGAGTAGGCTGCATCTCCTGCGCCTTCTTCATCCGGCGGTCTGTCTCTTCGGTCAGACGGCTTTCCCCTGTGCGGTAATAATATATAAGTCCGTACGCCTGACACGCACGCAGGCGCGCGTAGGGCAGCAGGTTCTTGTAGTACTCCTCCACCTGGTTCCAGATGTTGAGGATGATGCGGTCGGCCTCATTGCGCAGTTCCTCAAGGTCCTCATACACACGGTTTTCGGTCTTGCGGTGCAGGTTCTGGTTCACCTGGTTCTCCTTGAAGATATCATAATGTACACGCACTTTGGCGATGGCGGGGTTGTATAGAGGGAAACCGCCGAGGCGCACCCGCTCCTGTTCGCCGTCAATGATGTTCTTGCCCCACACCAACAGGTCTTCCTCGGAACTGAGGTCGGGCAGGATATGGCTGTCGGGGTCAAGCCCGTACAGTTCTTTCAGTTCTTTTTTTATCTCTCCGCGTATGACGGTCATGTTCAGTACCTGTATGAAGTGCGATATGTACATGCGGGCGTTCTGCACCATGCGGCGGTACTGCTTGTTGGCGGAGACGCGGGTGTTGAAATTCTCGTGGTACTGACGGACCTTGTTCTCAAACTGGAGCAGGAAATTCTGCGCCTCGGAGAGGTTCTGCCAGGAGATGACCTGCTCTGTGAAATCGGCTTCACTGGCGCGCTGCACTGCGGTCTGCAGTGCGGTAAGGCGCGCTTGGTCGGTGTTGGGAAGACGACGGTATGGCATAATGATTCTAAATTTTGCGTGTTGTCAGTTTGTCGGCGAGGCTGCGCAGTGTGTCAGCCGCCTCGTTGTGCGGCAGACCGGCGAGACTGTCAAGTGCCTTGCCGGTGTGGAGAATGATGGCATGTTCGGCATGTTCGCGGACATGCAGGCGGTCGTAGATGGCGGTGACGGCGGCAATCCTGTGCTGCGGCTCGTCATCCGTGGCGTTGAGCTGTGACTCCAGTTCGTCACGCTGGGCGGGAGTGGCGAGCGAGAGGGCGGTCAGCAGCATGAAGGTCTTCTTGCCGCATAGTATGTCTCCGCCAATGGCTTTGCCGAAGGTGGCGGGGTCGCCATATACGTCCAGCAGGTCATCTTGTATCTGGAAAGCCAGACCGAGGTTGATGCCGTAGTCATACAGCCGTTGCTGCTGGTCGTCCGTCGCGCCGGCTATGTAAGCCCCTGTCTGCAAGGCGTTTGCCAGCAGCACCGAGGTCTTGAGTTTTATCATGTGCATGTACTCGTCCATGCTCACATCCTGGCGCGTCTCAAAGTCCATGTCATACTGCTGCCCCTCGCAGATGCCTGTTGCCATGTCGTTGAACATCCGCAGCACTTTCGGCAGCTTGTCTTCCGGCACGCCCGAGAGCAGGCGGTATGCCTCAATCATCATCTGGTCGCCCGAGAGGATGGCGGTGTTGTCGTTCCACAGCACATGCACCGTCGGCCTGCCTCTCCTGACCTCCGCACGGTCCATCACGTCGTCATGCAGCAGCGTGAAGTTGTGGAAAACCTCCAGCGCGAGTGCGGCGGGCATCACCTCCTCGTCTCTGCCGCCGAACATGCGCGATGCGAGCAGGGCGAGCGTCGGACGCAGCCGTTTGCCGCCCGATGCCAGTGTGTATTCCACAGGTTCGTACAGCGCGCGCGGCTCGCGGTTCCAGTCCAGTCGTTCTATGGCGTTGTTGATGTCGGTCATGAGCGGAAGCGGTCTTCTATGATGTCGGTTAGCACGTCTTTCATCTCCAATCCCGCGGCGCGCACCTGCTGCGGGATGAACGAAGTCGCGGTCATGCCCGGGGTGGTGTTCACCTCAAGCAGATTGACCTGCCAGCCTTCGGTCAGTATGTAGTCGGTGCGGATGATGCCCTGGCAGCCGAGTATGTCGTACATACGGAGTGTCGCTGCCTGTATCTCGTCGCGCACCGCGTCGGGGATGCGTGCGGGGGTTATCTCGTCCACCTGGCCGTTGTATTTCGCGTCATAGTCGAAGAACTCGTTGCTCGTAACCACCTCTGTTACAGGGAATGCCACTGCCTTGTTCTTCGTCTTATATACTCCGCACGTCACCTCCGTGCCTTTCATGAACGCCTCGCATATCACCTCGTCGCCCTCTTTGAAAGCCGTCTCAATGGCGGGCGTGACATCCGCTAATGTCTTCACCTTCGTGCAGCCGAAACTGCTGCCGCCCACGTTGCTCTTGATGAAGCACGGCAGTCCTACTTTGGCTATTATCTCCTCGTCCGTCGGGCGCGGCTGGTTTTTGCGCAGCAGCAGGCTCTCGGCGATGCGGAAGCCGAAGCCGCGCAGGTAGTGGTTGCAGGCGAACTTGTTGAATGTCAGCGAAGCAGCCAGCACGCCGCAGCAGCTGTAGGGGATGCGCATCATGTCGAGGAAACCTTGCAGCAGTCCGTTCTCACCCGGTGTGCCGTGAATGGTTATATAGGCGAAGTCGTACTCCGTGATGCGGGCGAGAGCCTGCAGGTCCGAGCCTGTAAGTTCCACTATCTCCGCGTCATACCGCTCCTTGTCGATGAAGGAGAGTATCCCTTGCGCACTGCGGAGCGACACGTCATGCTCCGAACTGTCGCCGCCGGCGACGATGGCTATTCTGCGTTTTTTCATGCTTTTCGTGTTTTTTTCTGTTCGTTCATTTTCAGCTACCCTTGCGCTACCCTTAGGCTACCCTTACGCTGACCTTGGGCTGGCTTTGCGTTCATATGCCTAAGGACTTTCGTATGGCTGGTATGCGGGCTTCCGCAGCGGCTGTCGCCTTCTCGTAGTCGGCGGGGGAAGCCATGGTTGCGGGTATCTCGAAGTAGTATTTTATCTTCGGCTCGGTGCCGGACGGACGCACGCTCACTTTCAGACCATCCTCCGTGAAGTACTGCAGCACGTTGGACTTCGCGCCGAGCAGCATCTCTATCTTCTTGGTCTCCCATTTGCCGTCCACTAATCTTCTCTCTTCCAACTTCTGGAAGTCCTTGGTGCACACCACCTTCGAGCCGGCAATCTCCGTCAGCGGGTTCTCGCGGTAGTTCACCATCATCTGGCGTATCTCTTCCGCACCCGTCTTGCCCGGGCGGACGATGTTTATCATTGTCTCACGTTGGAAGCCGTACTCCATGTATATGTTCAGCAGGTAGTCGTAGAGCGACATGCCGTGGTCTTTCGCGTAGGCGGCTATCTCGCAAATCAGGCAGATGGACGAAGGCGAACATTTGTCGCGCACTGCGTCGTAGGGCAGGAATCCGAAGCTCTCCTCACCGCCGCCGATATATTTGCGCTTGCCTTCCCATTCGCGTATGCGGCCCGCTATCCACTTGAAACCTGTGAATTCGTCAGTCAGCGTAACGCCCTGCCTGTCGGCGATGCGCCGGATGAGTTCGCTGGTCACTATCGTCTTCACCAGATACATGTCGGGGGTCAGTTTCCCGAGGCGTTTCATGTTGTTGATGATGTAGTAGCAGTACATCATGCAGGTCTGGTTGCCGTTGATGATGGTCCACTCGCCCTTGTTGTTCCTGCATACGATGGCTATGCGGTCAGCGTCGGGGTCGCTGGCAATTACGAGGTCCGCACCCAGTTTGGTGCCGAGGGCCATGCCCATTGTCATTGCCTCCGCGTTCTCCGGATTGGGACTCACCACTGTCGGGAAGTTGCCGTCTATCACCATCTGCTCTGGCACTACGTGTATGTTCTCGAAGCCCCATGAACGCAGGCACAGAGGCACTATCTGCCGTCCCGCACCGTGCATCGGCGTATAGACGATGTTCAGGTCTTTCTGCCTGAGAATCACGTCCTGGTCTATCATCACGCTCTTCACGGCCTGCATGTAGTCGTAGTCCGTCTCGCCGCCTATTATTTCGATGAGGTCCTTGTTCCCGCCGCGTCTTACGTCGGACATCTTTACTTTGTTCACCTCGTCAATGATGCCCTGGTCGTGTGGCTGCAGTACCTGGCTGCCGTCCTCCCAGTAGGCCTTGTAGCCGTTGTATTCCTTCGGGTTGTGGCTCGCTGTAACGTTCACACCGCCCTGACAGCCCAAGTGACGGATGGCGAAGCTTACCTCCGGAGTGGGGCGCAGGCTCTCAAACAGATATACTTTTATGTTGTTTGCCGCGAACACGTCGGCGACGGTCTCTGCGAACAGGCGGCCGTTGTTGCGGCAGTCGTGACCCACTACCACACTCACCTGTCCGCCTTTCTCAAGCGTGACGAAACCGCCTTCGCGGGCGACTTTGTTCAGGTAGTTGGCGTAGCCTTGTGTCGCTTGGGCTACAACGTACTTGTTCATGCGGTTGGTGCCGGGACCCATTATGCCTCGCAGTCCGCCGGTACCGAACTCCAATGTGCGATAGAACGAGTCGATAAGCTCCGTCTTGTCCTCCGCTTCCATCATGCGGCGCACTTGTGCCTGTGTCTCCGCGTCAAAATCGTCGGTGAGCCATGTCTGTGCCACCGCCATAATCTGCTTCAGTTCTTCCTGCTTGTCCATAGTTGTATAGAATATAGTGTTTTTGTCTTTTGTATCCGTGTGCCTTCCGGCATGCCGCAGCCTGCCCTCCGACTCCGCATGCAAAGATACAACAAAAATTCCTTCTTTGCAAATAAAAAGCCGAAAAGTCGGAAAAATATTGTTTTTGCTTACATGTTTATTGGTATTTTCATACTTCTGTCATTTTGTCAGCAATTCTTTGTGCTCCTATTCGGGCATTTCCTCTGTGGCACAGCGAAAGGTTAGAGCTGACAAGAATTCTTTATTGTATCGGGAAATCGAAATAGGTGTCGGGGTACGGCTCAGAGGCAAGCGTGAAGTGCCACCACTCGCTGTCAATGCCCTCAAAACCATGGCGCAGCATGGCGTCACGGAGCAGCAGGCGGTTGGCAGACTGCCCATAGGTCAGCCTACGGAAGTCGGGATGGCTCTCAATGCCGAACCAGTCGAACGGCGACCCCATGTCGAGTTCTTTGCCCGTGGTTTCGTCAATGAGCGTGAGGTCCACAGTAGAGCCTCTGGAATGGCTGGAGCGCGCATAGATATAGCCCTGCTCAAAGAGCAGGCTCTTGTCCACCATGGGATAGAAGACCGCCTTCATCGCCGTGTCCTGCACGTCCTCCGCCCAGCGGATGAAATGGTTCACGGCACGCTGCGGGCGATAGGTGTCCCAAATCTTCAGGCGGTAGCCCCTGCCGCGCAGTTCGTCGCTCACGGCACGCAGCGAGTCAGCCGCCTGCCTCGTCATAAGGGCAACGGGACGCTCGTAGCCGTCGATGCGCTGACCGACGAAGTTGTAGGTGCTGTAATAGCGGATTTCGAGAATGACATCGGGTATGACTTCGGTCACTTCCACGAAGTCCGAGCGGTCATAAACCGGATCACAAGCCTGCTCCGGCTTGCGGGTACACGCTGCCGCAGCAAAAAGCACAGGCAGCAGAAGGATGAACAGTCTTTTCATAATATCAGCATGTTTATTATATTATTTTCTATTACTTCCGTTTTCCGCAGAAACACTTCACCCGCCGGCATATATTCCGCCTGATACAGCCACGGCTCGCAACCATCGTTCTACTCAGACGGACGGGCGTCAGAACTGACATTCCAGCGGCGTGAAGCCGGGGCCGTGCCGGAAGTAACGTACCGTGAGGCTGTGCCTGCGAACATACTCGCACAACTGCTCCTGACACACCGCCTCACGGACAACGTCATTGGAGTGCATGCTGCTGTATATGTCATAGTGCGTGCCGAAGATACGTCTGGCACTCGGCTCGTTTGCCGCGCCGTCAAGCGTCTGTTCGAAAGAAAGAACCGCCAGCGAGTCCCCACGCCCGCAGACCGTCATGCAGCCGGCATGATTACCTCCGGAGACAGCAAGGAGCGTGTCGCCCGAGAGGTTGTACCAGAATATCCAGAAGTCGCCATAGACAAGCGTGCTGTCAGCACCGGCATCCTCCTCCGCCACCATCATCAGAACCGGGACACATAATCCGCCCTGCCGATAATGCACGCCAATCTCACGCACCAGATACGCACCGACCGCCTCACGCAACGCCTGCTCTCTGCGGTTGCCGGCGATATAGCGGACACAGTCCGCCTTATGGCCGTCGAAATCGGACATCAGCCATTCGCCGTCCACACGCTCCATGTAAAGCAGATGCTCCTCGAGGTCGGTTTCCGGATCGAAAGAGCCGTCCTCCCACTTCTGACGGACAAGCACCGAAGCCACGGCATGGGTGTCGTCCACAAGAGTGACGGACTGCACCTCGTAATCGGCAATAGTGCCTCCGTTGCCGGTGACGAAATAATAAAGCCACTCATGGTCCATCGCCTCGTGCTGCGGGAGGTTGAACATAGTATCCAGAACGGCATAGAAATCCTCCGTCATGAAGCCGCGGGACTTTTCGAGCAGTTCATGGTCGGGGACATAGCGGCACAACTCCTCCGCGCGCTGACGAAGGCGGCCCTCCTCGGTGCCGCACGCCGACAGGAGCAAAAGCGCACACAAAAGAAAACAAAGATGTCTCATAGTAGTGACAGTCTGGTATTGCAGTATCAGTTGACAATCATTATCGTTCAAACAGACGGAGAAGCGACAGTTTTCTTCTGCCGGCCTCGCCTCCGTAAGGATGTTCGCGCAAAGGCAGGTTGAACCACGTGCTGCCTTTGAGAACGGTTTGCGGGTGTGTGAACTCGCGGAAGCCCCATTCGCCGTGGTAGGCCCCCATGCCGGAATGGCCTGTGCCGTTGAAAGGCACGCCCTTGACCATCATGTGTATGCAGACCTCGTTGATGCAGCCACCGCCGAATTGATGGGTCTGCATGACGCGGTTGGCCCAGCGCATGTCGCTTGTGAAGAGGTACATGGCCAGCGGATGCTCACGGCCGGCAATGGTGTCCATGAGGGCATCGACCTCCGCATCACGGAACGGCACGACAGGAAGCAGCGGGCAGAAGAGTTCGTGCTGCACGACAGGCTCATTGATGTCCACCGGATAGATGACAGTCGGGG